>VOFC01000386.1_pt1:10000-78998 | contig 78998 bp, 118 predicted proteins | sample 5384161 | NCBI WGS metagenome assembly VOFC01 (sample SAMN12384722, study PRJNA508395) | human gut metagenome | isolation source: healthy gut B | host: Homo sapiens | reverse complement strand
CACTTTAGACATTCATATAAGGTTATAGCAGAAAATGAGGATTAGAATGAGAAGAATAAGGCTGAGGGTAGCATATGACGGAACGAATTATTCGGGCTGGCAGATACAGCCATCTGCCATAACTATAGAGAAGGTCTTAGATGACGCAATACATCAGCTATGGAGAACATATACATGTAATAGGTGCAAACCATGTACAGATGCCGGGGTTCATGCTATGGGGAAATGGCGGTGTTTGATACAGCTTCAAGTATACCGGCAGACAGATTCACGTATGCACTTAACAGGGTACCTTCCTCAAGATGATGTTATTGTGCAGGAATCCGATGAAGTTAATGCAGACTTTCATCCAAGACATTGTGACACAAAGAAAACATATTGCTATAGGATATTAAATACCGAATTCGGAATACCACAGAAAAGAAATTATACATGGAATGTAACGGGCAATATAGATATAGACCGAATGAAGAAAGCTGCCGGATATCTTATAGGAGAGCATGACTTTAAGAGCTTCTGCTGTGTCAGAACGCAGGCAGAATCAACAGTAAGGACGGTATATTCACTTGATGTAGACAAAAAGGATGATGAAATACATATAACAATAACTGGTAATGGATTCCCTTTATAAATATGGTCAGGATAATAGCTGGAACGCTCATACAGGTTGGAAAGGGCAGGTTCGAACCAGAATATATCCAATATATGCTTGACGCCTGCGATAGGACACAGGCGGGCCAGACGGCACCACCACAGGGCTTCATTCGAGAAATAAATAAACATAATTAGCAGCTAGAAAAAGAAAGTATAAAGGAAAGTGTTAGATGATGTATTAAGCGATTTAATGAAAAATAGACGTAATCAGTATATAGAAAAAGTAAATGGTTTAGAAGCAGAAATAAATAGTTATTTAATGTGGATACGATAACCTTATGTGTGAATAAAAGAACCCCCCAATAGATAAGTTGTGGATAACCAGTTGAAATTACAGGCTAAAATTATACAATAAAAATAGATTTTATCATTGACACACGCGGTTCAGTGTTATATAATTCTTAAATGTGGCGTGATAAGTGCGCCCTGTTTGGTTAATTCGAATTAGGTGTTTCACCATATGCCCCGGAGAAGCATTTAATATATATTAACATTAATTATATTCAGAACAATTAGATATCAAGAAAAGCCCATTTTACAAGGGTTACAGAGGTTGTGGAAAGCCGTCAGATGTGTTGGAATTTCAATGGAATGCAACACATATGTAGCAGGTATGCAACAAATATATCAATGATATGTATAGGACATTTTCAGAGCAATCTGGGAATGTCCTTTCTGATAAATTCTATTAATCGCATCTACTAACTCCTTAATATCAAAGTGGGTATACACTTTCTCGGTGAGTGTCATTGCACCTGAGTGTCCCACAATCTTTTTTGATAATCGTCTGGTTAATACCAGCTTCTGCTAACATTGAGATACATGTGTGTCTGCAACAGTGCGGTGTACGATTAATACCTAGCTGTTCCATCAATGGCTTGAAATAGCTATCGTAGTAGTTTCAAAATGTTTCCCATCTTCTGTATGAAGTAAATATTCACATGCAGGGCAGGATTCGTACCAAGCTTTGTAATATGGCAGAACTTTGTCTGCTATTGGAACTTTTCTGATACCATTTTCTGTTTTACTACAGATAACATCAAAATACTGTTCATCCAGATGAACATTCTCTTTCTTCAAATCAAGCATTTCAGAGATACGGACTCGCTATATAGGAGCATCAATACTATCTGATAATATTTGTCTTCCTTTTGTTCCCAGATAATATCAATTTCATTTTTCTCAAACTTGTTTCTATCGTATTTGTTAGGATTGCGATCCTTGTATTGGACAATATCAACGAAGCTTGAATAATCTTTGTTGCAAATATCATTTTTCAAAGCATAATCAAATAGCTGGTTAAACAGGACTTTGATTTTCTTGAATTCTATCTGTAAATCAACTAATTTAATATCCTTGAAAACTTTGTTGTAAAGAGATTCACAGGATTTATAGGATGCTGAGCCTTCAGCTCTCGTGGCTGCATATCCAATTGTAATCATATCCTGAACCTGTTTGTCTTTCACCTCATCGTAGTGCCAGCCTACAGTTTTTCTCACTTGATAAGGTTTTCTTCTTTTGCCGGAAAGTTTTACAACGCTTCCGTATCCGTTGGGTAACTTCATAAGCACCATCCTTTCGCTATTTACTAGAAAGCTGATAGCAAACGGATAAAATGATTGTTATTCGTGGGTTACCTTTGTCACACTTGGGCGGATAGTCTTCCATATTTCGTAATTATCCTGTGTCTGACTGCCATTATCAAGTAATTCTTTCATAGCCTGCCAGTCTTTAAGAAACTGGACAAGATTCTTATTGGAAAAGAATATACCGGGCTCTCTGTCTAAATCCTTGATAGAAATGTCAAATGTTTCATCAATAGCAAATAGTAATGGTAGTACATCGCCATCAGCTTCGATATCAAGTTCCATCAATGAATTGACATTGACACCAAGTGCATCTGCAATTTTTCTAAGCTGTTCAGGCTTAGGAACATTCTTTCCAAGCTCATACTTACGGATTGCAACTTCATGTATTCCACAAGCTTCGCCTAGTTCTTTCTGGGTTAAACCACGAAAGGTTCGTATTAATTTAATCTTTTTACCTGTATTCATTGTCTCAACCTCCTGTGATTGTAAATGTAACACACTAATATTTAATAGTCAACATTAAATTTTAAACTATTGACAGAGCAAATAAAGGTCTGTATAATACAAAACATAACAGAGCAAGAAATGCTCTATATAAAAAGAGGAGGTGGTAGAGATGCCAGAAGTTATCTATCAGGGTGATTTACCAGCTTTTACAGGGAGAAATGTACCAATAAAAGAGATTGCAAGTGCAATAGGGAAGGACGCACAGTATGTAAGGCTGGGAATACAACAAGGATTACTCAAATTTGGAACGGCAATAAAGGTAGGGAGCTCAAATGAGTTCAGCTATTATTGTCCGGATAAAAAAGTGGGAAGAAACAGGATACTTTAATGAAGAAGCAGTTTAACAGGGAGGAAATTATGAATGAACAGCAGAATGTAGAATTGAAACTTATCCATATGGAGGATGTGGTTTCAAAAGAGGTGGAATGGCTATGGTATCCATATATACCATATGGAAAGATAACCATAATTGAAGGAGATCCGGGAGAAGGAAAGACAACACTTGTATTGATGTTGGCGGCAGCCCTTAGTAAGGGCTTGCCACTTCCCTGTGATGATGATAAAGCATATGAGCCAATTCATATTATTTATCAGACAGCAGAAGATGGTATTGATGATACTGTAAAGCCTAGATTAGAAAGGGCAGGGGCAGACTGCTCCATGATACGTGTTATTGACGAAACGGAAAAAGAGTTATGTATGACAGATGACCGGCTTGAGAAAGCAATCGTTGAAACAGGGCAAGATTGATTATTCTTGATCCAATACAGGCTTATATCGGAGCTAAGGTTGACATGCACAGAGCAAATGAAATAAGACCGGTGTTAAAACATCTGGGAATGATTGCAGAAAAATATAACTGTGCAGTTATTCTTATCGGTCATATGAATAAGGCTGCTGGTAGCAAATCAACGTATAGAGGGTTAGGTTCTATTGATATTCAGGCAACAGCCAGAAGTGTGTTATTGGTAGCAAGACTTCGAGATAAACCTAATATTAGAATTATGGCACATGACAAATCTTCTTTAGCTCCAACTGGAGATGCAATCGGTTTTGAAATGACCGAAGACAGAGGAATGATTTGTATTGGTCCATATGACATTACAATTGATGAATTACTGATGGGGCAATGAAGGACGAGGCAAAAAGAAACTTGATATTGCAGAAAACTTTATCAAAGAGTTCTTTGGGTTATCGAAGGAGATTGCATCTAATGATATTTTACAGGAAGCAGCGAAAAGAGGAATTAAAAGAAATACTCTTTTATCTGCTAAGAAGAAACTGGGAATTACTTCAGAAAAAGAGTAAGTTAGATGATGGAACAAGTTTTTGGACATGGATTATGCCAGATGAAAGAGTTTAACAATCCGAATGTTTGGAAAAGCAGATTCTAAATTCTTATAAGAGTTTAGAGTCTGTATTTCTTAAAAGAACAGATTATTAAACTCTTTGTAGTTGTAACAGTTAATATTGAACCCCTCGGAGAGCCACCGCAGATTTGGTTTGCCAAAACTGCTAGGGGGTTATCATCTGTGGCAGAGCCAAGATGATAAGCATGTGCTCCGAGAAAAATTTTTACAGATAAGAGAGGAGATTTGCTTATGGGAAATACGTCGTATACAGCACACATTAGCAATAAGAAAAGTGCTATCACAAGTAAGAGTAAATTGCTTGGAGTGGCAAAACATAATTTAAGAAAGTACAAACCAGATGATTATAGCAAAGATAATATTATAGTTTTACGAGGAACAGATGATTTGCTTCAGGATGTGAAGAATGTTTATCATCAGGAATTTGATGAAGTGATAAAAGAATACAATGAAAAACAAAAGAGAGTAGACCGAAAGATTGATGATTATTTTGAACATGTGGCAGGGCTTGAACAGGATATGGCTGTTGAAATCATTTTCCAATGTGGAGATAAAGAGTTTTGGCAGGCACATGATGATGTAAAGGACAAAATGTATTATGTGTATAGTTTTCTGATTGGAAAGCTGGGGGAACTGTTGCCGGAATTTAAAATTGCAAATGCAGTAATTCACTTTGATGAAGTCAGTCCACATGTTCATGTGGTAGGAGTTCCGGTATGGGAAGGGGCTAAGAGAGGACTTAGGAAGAAGGTTTCAAAGAGGAATGTATTCACACCTGAAACGCTATCTGTAATTTTACAGGATAAATTACGAGAGGAAGCTGGGATGTGCTTCAGATATCATACACATGAAGATTTATCAGAAAAAAGTCTTGGAAGAAATCATGATTTATCTGTAACAGAATATAAAGTAGCAAAAGAAACAGAACATCTGGAGCAGATACAGGAACAGGTGCATGATGCGGGTATTGAGTTGCTTGCTTCGCAGATTGCTTATAAGGAATTGGAGCGTAGACAGACTAAGGAACTAAATGAGAAAACAGATGCCATTGTTAAGAAAAATGAGGCTATGGAACAAGAATATACGGATAAGAAGGAAAAGCTAGAATCAGAGATTTCATATCTTGAGAGTAAGAGGAATATTGAGAAGTCATTGTCGGATATGGATAAGAGAGAATCGCAGCGTATATCCGATGAATTGGAAGGAAAACGGTTAGAGCTTCAATCTGTAAATCAAGAGATTGAATATACCACAGATAAGGCAAAAGAAGCAGTAGTGTTGCTTGATAGAATCAAAGCATTTGTATCATCATTCAGATTATTTGCGCCTACCATTGAAGAATATGCTAATCAGGTGGAAGCGGATAAAACAATTGATGCCGGAAATTCATTTCGTGGAATCTTGTATGAAATTGGAAAGTTGCTAGAGGCATTCAAAGAACTGATAAAAGAGGGATTGTGTTGGTTTCCAAGGCTTATGAAGTGGAATACTTCCAAGGGAGAGGTGGCACCGGTATTTATCGAGAAAAGTAGTGGATATTCATATTCGGTGTATGGATATATGAATGTGGAGACTAAGGAATACTATTCGAAGGAGACAATACAATGGGAGATTAAGGCGCACAATCGAACAGGGACTGTTGAACAGATGGACGCGAATGTCGAAGCTATGGCGAGGGATTTGCAGGAGATATTGAGGTTGAGTTCGGAACAGAAGAGATTGTGGGACAGGTATGAGAGGAGATAAGAAAAGCAGCGCCTGAAATAATCAGTCGCTGCTACACTAAATTAGTGACAAGTATCTTTTGGAGGACAAGGATCGTTTCCGTAGCTGTCTTTGTCGCGGATTTGGCCATTGCGTCCATGGATTACTAGTTCACTTTGTTGATTAATGGCAATATTACGAGCATAAGAAATAGCTTCTTTCTGGGTGTTGAAATTTTTGGTTGCTCTTGTGGAATTTTCGCGTTTTACTTGCCATTGTCCATTGTTTGGTACTACATGTTGATTTGCCATAATTCAAGTCCTTTCTCTGTTTAAGCAGCTTTGTAATGTTTCCAAGGAATTCTTGCGGGGTTAATATTTGCAAGAAAACGTACAATATCGCACCTACCATCATATGTAGGAATGCCACGAGAGTTTTGAGCCATTAATATAATAGGAATATTTCCGAAAAATGGTATAAAACTTGTACGTATTTGTTCTTTGGATGGACTGGTAAGAACATATGGCTTTACTACAACAATAGCAAAGGTTACACCTTGTTCTCTGATCTTTGCACCATCAAATTCCATCGGTTTATCCTCCTTTCCGTTTACTGGGAATTGAGATAAAACCTTTCAAAATGATTGAATTTTCTCACAAAATGTGTTATGATCCAAATGCAACTTTGAATTTGTGAGAGCAAGTTCATTTTGAAAGGGTGGTCATTATGACCATCTTTTTTTTGTCTCAATATTAGCACTTGCTAAAATTGAGTGCTAATTCTCCTATGAATAAGATAGCATAAAAAAGATATTTCGTCAATGCCAAAAGTGAAAAAATCACAAATGAAATAGAAATACACAAAAAATGCATGAAAAAATGTTGATTATTATTGACAAATGTGAATAAATCACATTATAATTGAATATATTATATACATATAAGAGAAAGAAGGTATGGGTATGTTAGTTGGATTTGCCGTAAGTAATTATAAATCTTTTAAAGATGAACAAAGAATTTCGTTTGAAGCGAGTAAGATTACAAGACATAAGGCTCATGTCGCGATTAAAAGAAATAAGAGAATATTAAAGAGTGGATTGATTTTTGGCGCTAATGCAGGAGGAAAAAGTAATTTAGTAAAGGCAATACGATTTTCTAGAGAAATAGTGCTAAGAGGGTTAGATAAAGTTAATTTAAGTAAAAAGCCATTTTCGTATTGAAGGTGATATGTATAAACAACCGGGTATATTCGAATATAGGATTATTGTTGGAGATTTCGAGTACTCTTATGGAATAGCAATATCCTATTTAGATAAAACAATACTAAGTGAATGGTTGATAAGAATAGAAAATTCTGGGAAAGAAATATATCTTTTTAATCGTGAGGTCGATGACAATAATGTTAGTCATGCAGAGAGTGAAGCTGAATATACAAGTACAGAAGAAAAGTTTAAAATGGATTTCTATTTAGAAGGTTTTTCAGAAAATATGTCAGAAGCATATAAGCGAAAAACTATATTAAGTGATATAGCATTGCGTGCGAATGAAAAAAACTGGTATATTTGCAGAAATTAGAAAGGTATATGAATGGTTTGAAGATATCATAATTTTGTTTCCTAGTTCAAAGTACAATGGATTAAATGAAGTTGTTGCAGATAAAGATAAAAAGATGTTTTTTTCTAGTATAATGAGTTATTTCGATACAGGAATTGAATCTGTTGAGGGTGAAAGTCAGCAGATGGACTTTGATAAAATTTTGGATAACATACCAAGAGATGAGGCAGAAAAAATAAAGATAGATATATCTAATGCAGCAAACGAGCATCCAATTATGTTTAAAGTAGATGAGCAGGTATTTGAGCTTCGAAAAGATGAGAATGGGAATATTGTATACAATAAATTAATGTTGAATCACGGAAATGCAAACGATATGTTTGATTATAATGATGAATCTGACGGTACAAAGAGATTATTTGATTTAATTCCGCTATTTTATGAAAATAGAAGAGTAAGTATGATTTTAATTGATGAAATTGATAGGAGTTTGCATACAAATCTTACTAGGAAATTCTTAGAACTCTTTTTATGAAGTAGTCGAAGATAGAGATTGCCAATTAATTGCAACAACACATGATTCAAACTTGTTAGATTTGGAGCTATTAAGACAAGATGAAATATGGTTCGTTGAACGTCGACGATCATAGTTCAAAAGTATTTTCATTAAACAAATTTAAGGAAAGGTTTGATAAAAAAATTGATAAAGAATATCTGATAGGTAGATATGGGGCTATTCCAATATTTGATGATAATTTTGTATTGGAGGAAATTTATGAAGAATAGATATAGATTAAGTTCCAATGCATTTGAACGTGAGGATGAAGAAGACAAAGTAGAACCACAAAAGATTTTTTTCTTGTCTGTTGAAGGAAATGATACAGAAAAGGAATATTTTGATGGAATATCTGCAAATAGACGTCAATTGGGAATAAATGCAGTTGTAGATGTGCAAGTGTTGAATAGAAGACGAAAGGATACTAATAGTGCTCCGCAGCAGGTGGTTGAATTGTTGGAGGAAGACTTAAGATTAAGAGAGAATGGAAAAGAATCGCTGATTGAGGATATTCCGGAATCATTTATACAAAAATATGATGTGGATTTTATAAAATGTTTTTTAGAAGATGAATCGAGGAATTACTAAGCGACAAAGGAATGAGTTTGTAACAGATTTATTAAAGATAGGATATGATATAAATTACAGAAAGTATTTGCAGAAGTATAATAGTGATTTAGATGAATTTGGTATTCTTATTGATAGAGATGCGCAGACGCATTCAGAGTTGAATATGATAGAATGCATTAAGCACTGTAAACAGAATAATTATTCATGTTATATTGTTAACCCTTGTTTTGAATTTTGGTTACTCCTTCATCTTTCGGATGTTAAAAAGGAGTATGCTGATAAATTGAAGGATATAAGTGAAAATAAGAAAGTATCGGATAGTCATACTTTTGTAAGTAAAGAGGTGTCGTTAAAAGCACATCATGGAAAGAGCGGTATAAATTTTAAGAAAAATTATTTGCCCAATATAGATCTTGCAATAGAAAGAGCTAAAGCATTTTCATCAGACGAACAAGAACTAATTGATAATATTGGTTGCAATATTTGGAAATTGATCGAAGCAATGAAAAATTATGGATTAAAATAATGAGCTGTGTAATAGCGTAGTTGATATACTTTCTTTGTTAAAAGAAAGTAGCTACGCTTGTTTGCGTATGAAACAGTGTATTTGTACGAATAGAGAAGGAGGCTAATATGGCATTAATCAAAAATGAGATTCCTATACTTGAGTATGATACAGAAGAACATGCTGTATTGATGCCGGGAGAAAGATGGAATTATGAGTTTACTGAGAAAGCAGTTATGTTGTTTATGGAACCAGAGATAGATGAATATGTTATAAATCATGAATGCGAGCTCGTTGGGAAATTTGAGAGTGTTACAAAAACATTTTTGGTTTATAAGACAGTACATAAAGGTGTTCCAATTACATTTTGTCAGGCACCATTAGGTGGTGCGGGAGCGGTCCAGGTTATGGAGCAGCTAATTAAAGGTGGTGCGAAGAAAATTATTGCAGCAGGCTGTTGTGGTTCTTTGGTTGAAGATACAGAAGGAGATTATTTTATACCAACATCCGCTTTGCGACAAGAAGGTACATCATATCATTATCTGCCACCATCAAGAGAAGTTAAGCTTGATGAAAAAGCTGTTGAAGCAATAGAGAGGGTGCTGATAAAAAATAACAGACTTTATCGTAAATGTAAGACATGGACAACAGATGGATTTTATCGTGAAACGAAGGAAATGATTTTGTACAGAAAAGAAGAAGGATGTTCAGTGGTTGAAATGGAATGTGCCTCTATGGTTGCATGTGCTAAGATGAGAAATGTTGTATTTGGACAACTTCTATTTACGGCGGATTCTTTGGCTGATATAGATAGTCATGATGGAAGAAACTGGGGAAATGAACATTTTGCATATGCTATGACGCTGGCATTTGATGCAGTTTTGGAGGTGTAATGGTGAGAACAGAAAAAGAAATGTATGATATGCTTCTGCAAATTGCAAGGGAAGATGAGCGAATTAAAGCTGTTTACATGAATGGCTCAAGAACAAATAAAAATGTACCCAAAGATATTTTTCAGGACTATGATATTGTATATGTTGTAACAGATACAAAACCATTTATTGATGATAAAGGGTGGATAAACCGGTTCGGCGAAATATGGTTTATGCAATATCCTGATGAACATCCGATTATCAAGTGATAAAGAAAACTTTTATGGTTGGCTTATGCAATTTAGGGATGGTAATAGGATTGATTTGCATGTGGAATCCATAACGCATGCAAAGGAACATATATCAGATGATAAATTATGTAAAATACTATTAGACAAAGATGGTATTTTGCCGGATATACCAGAAGCTACAGATAAGGATTATTTTGTTAAAAGACCTTCAAAAGAACAGTTTTTATGTACTTGTACAGAGTTTTGGTGGTGTTTGAATAATGTTGCCAAAGGACTTTGGAGAGAAGAACTGCCATATGTTAATGATATGATTAATTTTTGCGTGAGAAAACAGTTAGAAATGGTAATATCATGGAAAATTGGAATAAAAACAGACTTTACAGTAAGCGTTGGAAAGTCAGCGAATATTTATAAATGGATACCAGAGGAGGAATATAAAGAATATCTTTCTACTTATTCATGTGGAACTGTAGATGAGTGTTGGAAATCTGTTTTTAAAATAGTAAATATGTTTGCTAATGTGGCAAGGAATGTTGCGGAAGGATTAGGATATCATTATAATTGTGAAGAAGAAAAGAATTGCATTGATTTTTTGAAAATCGTGCATGAGTTACCGAAAAATGCAGATGAAATATGTTGATTGTAGTAAGCAAAATGTATTTTCATAATGATTGTCCTTTCTTTGTTAAAATTATAAGTAGTTCTGGGAATGTGTGGGCAGTCCTCAGCATACAACACAAATGCAACACTGTTACCAACAAATCCCTTGTTTCAGGGCTTTTCAAGCTATCCAAACGTTAACAAAGAGATAATATGTGCTACTTTTGGAAGTTCGGGAAATGGCTTATTTGCTGGATTTCAAGAGTTGTGGGTGTTGCTGAAAAGTGCTTGATTTAGGTAGATAAGTAACTTAAAAGTAACATACAATAGACATATATATGTAAATTATTAGGGATGTTTTCCATCAGATTTATCTGGTTGGGAGACATCCCTTTTTGCGTGTTTCTACAAGCGATGCATTTGCTGATGAATATTGGATGATAGTGCTTGCATTAGCAGACAATAATTCAACGATAAATATAGCGCGACAGCGCGATATGAGCAAGATTACGAAGTAATCTGCGAATGAATCGCTTAATACTAAATCATTCATAATAAAAATCCTTTCTGTCAGCGAAAGTAACTTATAAGCATCATTTAGCTTATATTAGGTTTATTGCTTTAACTAATTCTCCTATATCCATATGGGTATAGACTTTTTTCTGTTAGAGTCATGGCACCGGCGTGACCAACTATCTTTTTATTGTGGTTTGATCCACACGTGCATCTGCAAGCATTGATATACAGGTGTGTCTACAACAATGTGGTGTTCGTTCAATATAGAGATTCTTCATTAGTGGTTTGAAATAGCTATCATAATAATTGCGATATAAGAAGTGCTTACCATCATCTGTATGAAGCAGATAATCTGAATCAATGCCATCATTAAACCAGCCTTTGTAAAATTCTAATACTTTATTTGCAATAGGCACCTTACGGATTCCATTTTCAGTTTTACTGTCAATCACATCAAAGTATTGCTCCTCAAGATGAACATTTTCTTTTTTTTTTTAAGTCTAGCAATTCTGATATTCTCACACCATTGTAAATCAGCATTAGTACAATCTGATAATACTTGTCATCTTTCATAGTCCATAGCTTATCAATTTCATCTTTTGTCAGTCTGTCTCTATCGGCTTTATTTGGATTGCGATTCTTATATTTAAGGATATCAACAAATTCAGAATAGTCTTTCAGTGTAAGCTCATGCTTTAAGGCATATTCGTAAATTTGGTGAAAGAGAACAAGTAGTTTCCTAAGTGTGGGATAATTCTTTCCACACTTAGGAACTACTCTTTGTAAATCATCAAGTTTAACATGGTGTATGTGAAGAGGGAACAAACCATAGAGAGCCAAGAAGGAGCAAAATTATTTCCTGAACAAAAGTCAAGATAATAGGAATGGTTGTTGAATATAATCTGTAATGGTGATATAATGGTTTAATAAATGAACTGAGTTATTTGTAAGGATGGTCGTTATGGGAGAATTAGATTTTTTTATGAATGATAGGATGAAAGTATTGCAGATTATTTATCAACATCAGATTTCTGTGGAAGGGAATAGTTTTTGTCCACTTAACCAGCAAGAAATAGCAGACTTAGTACCGTGCAGTAAGCTTAAAGCAAATCAGATTATCAGAGAATTAATTGATGCTGGGTATGTTGAGATGATAAGAAGTAGAGGTAGATATATTGTGACGGAAAAGGGAAACATAGTATTGGAAATTTAAGATGGAGGTTTTTATATATGATAAGTATGTCAGAGTATTTAGAGAATATTTATGTTGATTTTGCAAGTGATATTAACGAACAAACTAAACTGTGTCAACTTAAAGGATTAAATTTTGCGGCAGGATGTCTTCCGGATTATAATAACCTTCAAATACAAAGACTGTACTTGCTTCGGTATTCCTTTGCATATGGATTTGAGTATTCGGGAATATATTCGGAGGTTTTGGCCAGATTACATAATCCACAGAAAGTATGCGTTGTGTCAATAGGATGTGGAAATTTTTTGGATTATTGGTCATTAGTTCAATCAATTGAGAAAAAGAATTTGGAATGTGAAGTTAGATATGTTGGTATTGATGAAATAGATTGGAACTATAAATTTGATAAAAGAGATGGCGATGAACTGTATTTTAAGAAAGGTAATGCCATTAACTTTTTTGAAGAAAATAAAGAATTTATTTCTGACATATACTTTTTTCCGAAATCAATTAGTGAGTTCGATGCTAAAGAAATGAATGTTATGGTTAATAATCTTCAGAATAAACCCATACTAAGAGATAAGTTGATATTTTGTTTCTCCATCCGGGCCAATGAGGGAAGTAGAGAAAGAGATATGGAAAAAACAGAGCAAATAATTGGAGCACTGAAAAGAAATGGATTTCATTTAATCAACCCAACTTACGGATATACTTTTTATAGAGAAAATAAAGGCATAATTGCTTATGATAACAGTTATGTATATCCTCAAAGAGGCATATGATTATATCGTGTCACTGAATGAAAAATGTGGAAGTTATATTAAAAACGGAGCAAATTGTGGGGAAGATTGTATTCAATATTTGAATAGAAAACCTACAACTAAAACAGGTAATATTTATTATAGAATAATTGAATTGGAAAGGAATTAGCACAATGATATTAAGTGTAAGCCGCAGAACGGACATTCCTAATTATTATTCGGAGTGGTTTTTCAATAGAGTAAAAGAAGGCTTTGTGTATGTCAGAAATCCTATGAATGCACATCAGGTAAAGTAAGATAGATATAACACCAGAGGTGGTTGATTGTATTGTCTTTTGGACAAAGAATCCAGAGCCAATGTTGAATAGATTAGATGAACTTTCTTCATATGATTACTATTTTCAGTTTACATTGACTGGATATGGAAAAGATATGGAGTGTAATGTTCCACATAAAAAAGATAGAATGATTCCAGTGTTTCAGGAGTTATCTCAAAAAACAGGAATGAAAAAAGGTAATATGGAGATATGATCCTATTATTTTTACAAAGAAATATACGCCGGAATACCATTTAAAAGCGTTTGAGCAAATTGCAACAGCGCTTAAAGGGTATACAGAGAAGTGTGTTATAAGTTTTGTTGATGTATATGCAAAAAATAAAAAAATATGGAATTGCTGGATTCATATGAGGTTGATAAAAATGAGTTGCTAAAATTTGCAAAGAAAATAGCCGATATTGCAATGAGAAACGGAATGGCTATAGGGAGCTGTGCTGAGAGGGTAGATTTAGATGGGTGTGGTATTGAACACAACAGTTGTATAGATAAAACTCTCATTGAAGATATTATTGGATGCAGGCTCAAAGTAGAAAAAGATAAAAATCAACGCGGAGAGTGTGGTTGTATGGAAAGCGTAGAGATTGGGACATATAGTACCTGTAAAAATGGATGCAAATACTGTTATGCAAATTATAGCCAAGAAAGTGTTGTAAAGAATTGTAGCAGGTACGATCCAAAGTCACCAATATTGTGTGGTATACTCGATGAAAATGATAAAATAACTGTGCGAAAAGTAAAATCTTTGAAAGAACAGCAATTAAGTATTTTTTGATTTTTAGAAAGAAGGTAATGGGTTGAATTTAGGAATAGAAACTGAGACATTAGAATTTAAGAAATCAACAGGTGAGTTGAAAGAGGGCAATGAATTCTATTTCTGCCATATTGAATAAGCATCAGCAGGGTGAAATTTATTTTGGTGTAAAGCCTGATGGTACAGTTATAGGACAGGTTGTGACAGAGGAATCTTTGCGTGAAGTCAGTCAGAAAATAAAGAATTCAATTGAACCCAAAATATATCCTGAAGTTAAAAAGGTTGTAATGGATGGAAGGGATTGTATTTATGTAAAATTTGAAGGAAGTCAGACACCATATTTTGCATTTGGTGTAGCCAAAATTCGTGTAGCAGATGAAGACTTAACTATGTCACCACAGGAATTAGCAGATTATATTCGAAAAGGTGACAAAGAGGAAAATCGTTGGGAAAATTTGGTTTCCAATAAATTTGTTGATGATGTTGATGAAGAACTATTGAAAAAATATACCAATCAGGCACATGATGTTGGTAGGATTGCAATTGAATATACCGATAAGAGAACCGTTCTGAACCAACTAGAATTATCAGAAGGCAATAATTTTATTAATGCAGGAAAGGTTTTATTTGCAGATGATTTGATTCAGGATATTCAGATGGCTATTTTTGCAACAAATGAAAGACTAACTTTTAATGATATTCAAAGACATCACGGACCGGTGCTTAAGCTGGTAGATATTGCAGAGAATTATATTAAAAGTAATATTCACTGGAGAGTGGAATTTACTGGAACATTGCAGCGTACAGAAATACCGGAAATTCCAGTTGATGCTATAAGAGAAGCATTATTAAATTCATTTTGTCATAAGGATTATGCAACTGGGCAAAGTAATGAGGTTGCAATTTATAAAAACAGAATAGAAATTTATAATCCAGGTTCTTTTCCAGAAGGATTTGAACCACAGGATTTTATTGATAGACCGGAAAGACCAATTCGTAGAAATCCGAAGATTGCAAGGATTTTATATTACTCTAAGGATATTGAAAGTTTTGGCACTGGTTTAAAGCGTATAGCTGACGCATGTGAAAAAAGCAAGGGTTAGATATGAATTTAAAAAATTAAAGTCAGGTTTTGTTGTTTGTTTTTATCGGTCAGGAAAAAGTGAGGATGAAAGTACGGATAAAATAGAAAAAAGTACGGATAAAGTACGATAAATACGGATAAATACGGATAAATTGAATTTTTCACAGAAAAAAGTAATTGAATTCATTTTGGACAATGGAAAGGTTACCAATAAAGATGTTCAGCAATTGCTGGGGGTGAAGGATTCACGGGCTTTAAAGATTTTGAAGGAACTTGTAGAAAAGGATGTTGTTGTGAAACAAGGGAAATTAAAAGGAAGTTATTATACAATAAAAAAATATGAGTGAGCGAGCAGCAATTAGAACAAGCAAAAAAGAATGTGTAGAATGTTGGAGCAAAAGAATCAAAGAGACAGAAGTAGGAACGGATTGGGATTTGGCAGAAAAAAGATGTTGGCGATGTGGCAAAGAAACTGAACTACAAAGATGCCATTTAATACCAGATTCATTAGGTGGAAAAGATGAAGCGTCAAACATTGTTTTATTGTGTGACAAGTGTCATAAAGAAGGACCGAATGTAGCTGACCCAGAGATCATGTGGGACTGGATAAAAGCGTATGCTCAGCCAAATCAATTTATGTTTTGTTTTATCAAATTTCGCGTGAGTACGAATTTATATATAAGCGTAGTATAAAAGAAGAAATCAAGTTTTTTTCAGTTTTTACAGGAAGAGGATATAAAAAAAATGATTGTAGCAAAGATATGGTATAAGAGTCAATATGCAACAAATTATTTTGGACAGCCTTTTTAAGTACTATGAATGGTGTGGGAATTTTAAGAATATTGTTTAAAGAAATGGCAAAAGAGTTGAATGTTGAATTGAGATAGGATGGAGCAATTACATATGAACAAATGCAGTGTATATATTTGCGAAAGTAAAACAGAATATGAAGGACAATATGAATTTATGAATGCTGGCATGGAAGTAGAGATATTTAATTATCATGCTCCAAGTGAAGAAAATGTTAGCATTGGAGATGAGGTTAAGTATAAGGAAATCACAATTGTAGATTTAAGAAACAGAGTATTTGTTTTTTCTCCGGTATTTTATAATGTTGGGGTAAAATATGCGTTAACACAATATGAGAAATATAAAACGGATTTCTATTTCACAACAGGAAAGGTAGATAGTGTTGATTTTTTTTCTTGTAATATGAAAATGAGTACACTCAAAATGTATCATCCTTTGTTAATGCAATGCTTTAATAATCCAGCACTTCAAGTATCTTGTGGTGAAAGTGAAATGAATTACAAAGTTATAAGAAATTCCGATAAGAAAGTTGTTGAAATACAGAATAACAATATAAAAAAAAATAGAGTTTGGTGGCAAATGCACTTATTCAAGAAAGAATAATGGTCAGTTAATAACTATTGAAGCAGAAAATTATGCAACAATATATTTAGATGAACCTATTACTTATAAAGACCTATTAATGTATATAAAGGAATTTGATGTATTAGTGAATGCTTATTGTCCAAGTGGTTTACATTCATACGCAACATATATTACAACAATTGAAGGGAAAAGTTTTGAGGTTATACATAAACTGTTAGGAAAAGAAAAGTTTTGTGATAAAATAATTCATCAACCAGTGAAACTGAATTTTTTTGAATATATCGAAAGAATGTATAAAAATACAAACTACCGAACAACTGATGATAGAAACAAATATATCCCTTTGGAGTTTAAAAAACCTACTTCATTAGAAGATCAATATATATTCTATTTCAGATATATTGACTTGTATATGGGTGACTATCTTAAGCAAAAAACGGGTAAAGTGTCGAGTAATTTTGACAGGCTTAGTAATTTTGTGGATGAAAATTTAAAATTATTTGATAGTAATGACACTATGAATATTGATAATTTTAAAAATGAATTAAATAGTCTAAGGAATCAATATGTTCATGAAGGCTATTACTTACCTAATAATCAGTTTGCGGTAAATGGGAAAGGTAAAGTATTTCTGTATCACAAAACGATGGACTATAATTGGCTTTTAAGAATTGTGAAAGTCTTTAAATTTGGTGTATATAAAATTCTTTATACAAAGGTACTTGATTTGGAGATTGATGAGGGGAACTGAAAAGTGCTATGAAATGTTGGTTTTAATGGTTGAAATGTAACGATATGCGAGTAATATGGAAAATAGATAGGAGAAAAACAATGAATATAGCAGTATTTGCCTCCCATGGAGGCAGCGATTTACAAGCAATTATAGATGGTTGCAAAAATAATCAAATAAATGCAAGGGTATCTGTTGTTATTAGTAACAATGGAAATTCAATGGCTTTGCAAAGAGCTGAAGCAGAAAGAATTCCTGCATATCATCTTAGTGCAAATAAATCTGGAAATGAGGAAGCCTTGGCAACGGAGATTTTAGATATATTAGCCAAATATAATGTTGAAATGATTTTCTTGGCGGGATATATGAGAATGTTGCATATATCGGTACTGGAAAAATATAATAATAGAATCTTTAATATACATCCTGCATTATTACCTAAATTTGGTGGTAAGGGTATGCATTGAATGAATGTACATACAGCCGTTATTAAAGCCAAAGAAAGTGAAACGGGTGTGACAATTCATAGAGTAAATGCTGAGTATGATAGCGGAGAAATTGTAGCGCAGACGACAGTTCCAGTACTGAAAAATGATACACCGGAGATATTGGCGGCCAGGGTGCTTGATAGAGAACACGAATTTTTGGTTGAGGTTATTGCAGATATTGTAAATGGAGAAATTACTTTAGGATAAGGTTGATGTAAACTGAAATAAAAGCATTATATTAAGAATGATATGGGAGGTTTTTATGGGAAAGGTACTGATTATTAAAAATAATAATAGCGATGAGAGAATACACCGTTATGCTATGGAAAGCTATGAGCAAGGAAAAAAGATGCTATTATAATTCAGTAGATGGGACATTGAATGAACAAGCATTAATGGAATTGAAGAAAAATTTCGAAGGTAGTGGCATTGTCTTAATGATTACGTATGAAAATTCAGACCTAAAAAGAAATTAAAGATGTTTTTATTGGAGATGAGGCTTATATAAATCATAAAAATAGTATTGAATATATAATGAGGGTGTATTTAAAAAAACATGTCACGAAAGAGTTATTGCAAGTATCATAGACAAGATTGATTTAGATATTGATGCTGATTTTGGATATGGTCAATACGTTATAATGAATGATATGGAAAGTTTATTTTATGAGTTGAGAGAAAGAATAATTGCAAATAAGCAGGAAAAAACCTATGATATTAGCGAAAAAAGAAGAAAAGCTGGAAGAAAAATATGGATTAAGCGCATTGGCGCAGAAAGATGAACAATCTGTACGTATATATCCAAGTGATAGTGTAGGTAAAGATAGAACTGAATTTCAGAGAGATAGAGAAAGAGTTGTTAATTGTAAAGCATTTAGGAGGCTTGTAGATAAAGCACAAATTTTTGGCTCAGAAAAAGGGGATTATTACAGAACAAGGATGACCCATTCATTAGAGGTAAATCAAATTGCAAAAGCTATTGCTTATGCATTGAAATTGAATTTAGATTTAACTGAGGCTATAGCATTGGGACATGATTTAGGACATACGCCATTTGGACATCAAGGAGAAAGAACTCTAGATGAAATCTTGTGTGGGAAAATAGATGTTGGTATAAACGCAACACAAAAAATGTTTGAAAAAAGGTGTTTTGGAGGGTTTAAGCACAATTACCAAAGTGCAAAAGATTTTGACAGAAATAGAAGAAAAAGTATAAGGAATATCCAGGGTTTGAATGTTAGCGTTCAAGTTGTTGAAGGTGTTTTAAAGCATACAAAGTTGAAGCCAGGCAAAATTGATTTATCAGACTTTTTGTCTAAAGAATATTTGGATAAAATATGTATTAGTAATGAAAAGGTACAAGTTTGTTCGAGTTTGGAGGGACAAGTTGTTGCTATTGCTGATGAAATTGCACAAAGAGGACATGATGTTGATGATGCGCTTACTTCAGGAGGCATGACAATTGATGAATTTAAAGATAGATTGAAAATAGATAAATGCAGGGAATTATTTGATAGAATTAATAAAGAAATAAATGATATTGAAACTTCAGAACGCCTTATTATTGATAAAAAGGAATTGAAAATTTCTAGAATTGTGTCGGTCATTATCAACTATTTTATTCAGAAAACTATTGAGTATTCGTTAACATTGGTTAGCAAGTACGAAGAACTTGGAAGAATATCATTAGACAATACTAAAGTGATGGTTCGTTTTCCAGATGATGTAGAGCGTGTAAATGGATATTTGGAGCAAGTAGTACAAAAAAAAGGTGATTTGTAATAATGAGGTTGCAAGAGCTGATTATAATGCAAGTATGATTGTTCAGAATCTATTTGCAAAGTATTATAAAAATCCAAGATTATTACATTCAGGAACAGTGCATAAAATTTTTCTTGAAACTTTAAAACATAAAAATAGAGAGGTTTCCAATAGTGCTATTTATTTAAGCGATGGAAGCATAGAGTTAGTAAATAAAGAAATTGAAGAAATTACTTCAAAACCACTTAATGAAAAGCTTGTTTTAGAGTATTTGAAAGATGGTGACAATTCTTGTGCAGAAAAGAATATTGTGATATTCGAGAAGAGGAGGATATTGGTAAGGGCAATAACTGACTATATTGCAGGGATGACGGATGGATATGCACTTGAGGAATATGAAAAATTGAGATAATGAAAGTTTAAGGAAGGGACTTGGATGCTAGATGTGAAATTTTATGATACAATTGATGATGCATTATTGAAGTTCGCAGTGGTAATCTCACAGAGCAAAGGCAAATGGGTATTCTGCAAGCACAAGGAACGTGATACGTATGAAGTTCTGGCGGACACAGGGAAGAAGGCGAAGATATTCTTGAAACCGCAAAAAGAGAGTTACAGGAGGAGACCGGAGCTGTCAGATTTGATATTAAGCCTGTGTGTGTTTATTCTGTTACGGGAAAGACCAGAGTAAATGAAACCGGCGAGGAAACTTTCGGATTGCTCTGCTATGCTGATATATCTGAATTTTTCAGAAATCTGGATAGCGAGATAGAAAAGGTTGTGCTTATGGATGAACTGCCAACAGACTGGACATACCCGTTGATACAGCCTAAGCTTATAGAAGAATTTGAACGGAGAAAACTGCAGGCACGGAATAATGAAGCAATATACACCCGCCGCAGCATCCGGAAATATGAAGAAAAGCCTATACCAAAGGAGGCATTGGAGCAGATTATAGATGCAGGAAGAGTTGCACCATCAGCGAAAAATCGCCAGCCTTGGAAGTATCTTGTATATAGTGGAAAGTCAAAAGAACAGTTGCTTGCAATTATGAGGGAAGGTATCGAGAACGAGGAGATAAGACATAGGTTGCCGTTATCTGTTAGTGGAATTCCGGATGCATACAATACGCTGCGAATTATGGAGTGTGCTCAATAGTTATCATGGTACTTAATACAAACGGAAAATCACCTTTTGCCCGGATAAATGCGGATGATAGGTTTACAGAAATGAATGATTTGCTTTCTATTGGTGCATCTATAGAAAATATGTTATTAAAGGCAGAGGAATTAAATATAGGATCATTGTGGATAGGTAATACATGTTTTGCATACCAAGAGCTGATGGAGTATATTGGATCCACGGCAGAATTGGTGGGGGCGATTGCTTTAGGATATAAGGAAGAGACTCCAGCTATGCGTCCAAGAAAAAAAGATTAGAAGATATCGTGGAATACTATGATTAACACATGGGACCAAGAGATTTTTTGTATGGATGATAAGGTCTAAAGGATACAGGAAGGAACAAATGTATGAGCATATTTAATGTAGAATTAAAGAAGGTAATTGATGACAGTTACGAAATTGAGATTGGTTACGAATTACAGAAGAAGTTAATTGCTGATATTAATGCAGGGCTTGTTGGTAACATTAAGAAATATGTCGTAGTTACGGATAGTAATGTAAAGCCTCTGTATGCGGACAAAATATTAGAACTTTTAATATCAAACGGGTATAAAGCGGATTTGATTGTTTTTCCTGCAGGGGAAGAAAATAAAACAAGAAAAACAAAAGAGTATGTTGAAGATACGATGCTTGAATTAGGATATAGGCGAGATTGTTGTATTATAGCAGTCGGTGGTGGAGTTGTAACCGATTTGGCAGGCTTTGTTGCGGGAACATTTGGAAGAGGAATTCCATTTATAAATTATGCAACAACATTATTGGCAGCAGCAGATGCTTCTGTTGGTGGGAAGACAGCTGTAGATACTCCGTTGGCAACAAATCTGATTGGATTATTTAATCAGCCTGAAAAGGTGTATATCGATATTGCAACTTGGAAAACTTTACCGGTACGACAGATTTCCAGCGGACTTGCAGAAACAATAAAGCATGCATGTATGGCAAATCGAAAGTTTTTTGATTACATAAATGATAATATGCAGGCAGTTTTTGATGTGGATGATGAGGTATGCGGACATATTGCACAGGAAAATTGCAGCATAAAATATAAAGTTGTTATGAAGGATGAACGTGAAAGTGGCTTAAGAGAGATATTAAATCTTGGACATACAGTCGGCAGAGCTATTGAGACAGTAAGCGAATACAGATTACTTCATGGGGAAGCACTGGCAATTGGTTTGATGGCAGAAGTTAAATTGGCTAAGAAATTAGGCTATTGTACAGATTTGGATGAGACCTTGGTGCAAGATATTTTGGAAAAGGCAAAACTACCAAATAAGATACCTGATTATATAGATAGAGAAAAACTGTTGAAAAAATTGTACACGGATAAGAAAGTCAAGAATGGTGCATTGAGATTTGTGCTACAAAAAGGAAATTGGAGATGTTGTGTCATTTGGAGATAATCTGTATGCAAAGGAGATTCCAGAAAGTGTAGCAAGAGAGATTATTATGTCTATGTAAATAGGTGAAACATATTTAGTTTAATAGTAAGTTATCGGGGGCATATAGAAAGAAATGGAGAAAAAACATGGACAGATTAGTTAGAACATCAGCAAAGGCATTAGTTATAAAAGATGGATGTATGCTTGCAATAAAACTACATGATAGTGATGGAGATTTTTACATTATGCCAGGCGGAGGACAGGCTGCAGGAGAATTACTTTCTGCGACAGTACAACGAGAAGTGGCAGAGGAAACAGGAATTTCAGTTAAGGCAAAAGATGCATTGTTTATAATCGAAGGTGCTGAGGGAGAGAAACATCATAGAGTAGATGTTATTTATCTATGTGATTATATTGGTGAAAGCAATATGAAATATCATCCTGATAAGAATCAGGTTGGGTATGAATGGCTTGAGATTGCAACTCTCAATAAGGCACCATTATATCCTTCCAAATTAAGACGAGCTATTATGAATTATTATGAAGGCAAGGAGACTCCGGTTTATCTTGGAAATGAAAATGTTGGAGATCCGGAAATTACTGACTAGTGTTAGGCAAGAAAGAAGAATAATGGAATGATTGATATAAGAGCATATATGCGTGAACTGGTGGGAACGCTAAAAACTGTTTTTGAAAATAGACTACTATATGTGGGACTTCAAGGAAGCTATTTGCGTGATGAGGCTACAGAAAAAAGTGATATCGATGTTATGGTTGTTATTGACGAAATGAAACCAAATGATTTGAAAGAATATAAAAAAGTATTAAAGGAGATTGGGAATTATGATAAATCTTGTGGCTTTATTTGTGGTTCAAAGGAACTGTTAAATTGGAATCCTCAAGAAATATGTCATTTATTAAATACAACAGCCGATTATTACGGTACGCTTGAAGATTTTGTACCGAAATATAACCGAAGGGATATTGCTGATTGTATAAAGTTAAGCACAGGAAATTTATATCATATGTTATGTCATAGATATGTTTACGATGATATAGAAAAAAATAAGATGAAGTTGCCATTAATTTATAAAGATATATTTTATATACTTCAAAATGTATATTATCTTGAAAATGGTGAGTTTATTCAAACCAAAAGCAAGATGGAGCCAATTCTCTGTGGGAGTGATCGTAAAATATGGATGCTTTTAAATGAGATAACAAATGAAAAAGAATATGAATTCGATTCTGCTTTTGAAATTGTTTTTGATTGGTGTTGTGAAATACTTGAAAGAGTAAATCAGTACGAATAGTATGAGAATGATGAATTGTTGTTATTTATGGATAGTCCTCAGTAGCCCTGAATAATACACCCACAAGTAACACTCTAACCAAGAACACCAGCATCTAAGCCACTTACGGTTCAGTATGCAACTTTCAAAGAGATAGGATTTACAATTCAAAGCGTCTTATGGCGTTTCAGAAAAGTATGTTACACCCCAGAATTTCGGTTCTGGGGTGTTTTTTTATATAAATTATGATAGAATATATAAAAATAGTTAAGTATTAAGTAGAATTGAAAAGATATTTTTGTATTAATTAGAATGGAGAGATGATTATATGACAACGGTAAGCACAAAGAGTGGTAGAATTATAAAAAAGTTGTATCCAGAGAAGAAGAGAAAAGTACATTGGCAGAATCAGATACTGAAATGGACGAAAGAGCGGTTGAAGCTGTTAAGGCAGCGATAAAAAAGGCTAAGATTTGTAAGAAACCTATAGCAGGTTATGATAAAGAAAAAAAGCGAGCTTATGTAGAGTATGCAAATGGGGAAAGAAAGTATGCAGAATAGAAAACCAATGATTCTTGTATTAGCTGGACCAAATGGATCGGGAAAAAGTACAATAACAACTTTTTTTGATAAAGTTGGTAAATATACTAATGCCGATGATGTTGTTGCGACTACAGGAATGAATAATATGGAAGCTGCTGTTTTGGTTGACAGGATGAGATATGAATCAATTGCCAAGAAAGAAGATTTTACATTTGAAACAGTCTTGTCATCTGAATATAAGTTAATAAGTTAAACATTTTAAGAAAAGCAAAAGAAGAGGGATATTTTATAAAATGTGTATTTGTTTTGACAGTTGACCCACAAATTAATATTTCCAGAATAGAATCCCGTGTGGCAGCAGGTGGACATAATGTTGATAGCAGTAAAGTTATTGAAAGATATTATAAATCAATTAATAACATAAAAGAGTTACTTGATATATGCGATATTATGCATGTTTATGATAATACCAAATCACCAGAAAGAATTATTCGTAAGCATAAAGAAGAACTATCAATATATCCAAATGAATATTGGAGTGAACAGGATATATTAGGATTGATGGAATAATGTTGTTGTTATCTTATCTTGGAATACCAATACAATTTATTACACCACAGAATTTCGATTCTGGGGTGTTTTTGACATTAATTACATTAACACTTCATCTGCATCCTATACTTAAGTGGCGAAACAAGAAACTCCTTTTTAAATGCATAACTAAAGTAGCTTGTACTTTTAAATCCGCATTCATATGCAATTTGATCTATTGGTTTGTCAGTATTTGACAGTAAAACTATAGCATGTTCTAATCTTACCTTAGATAAATATCTTGAAAAAGCTTCTCCTGTATTTTGTTTGAATAGCCTTGAAAAATGAGAGCTGGAAAAGCTAAATGATTTACAAATATTATCCACATTTATATCAGTCATATAATTAGAGTCTATATATCTCATAACATCATTGATATTTTTGTTTATTTTCTTGCCCTGGCTGCCGTTTATATCATGAGATAACTCATGCTCAATAATAAATATAATTAAGTATGTAAGCAATGCCTTTAATTTAGAATCTGAGTATGGTGAATTAATATTATACTCAGTCAGCATCTTTTCAAAAATATTCCGGACAACTTGCTGGTCTTCCTGATTCAGAATGTGATATTTTTCAGCGTAGAATCTGTTAAATGCAACAGCAGATATTTCTGACTTTATATAATCAGCTATATCAAATGAATATTTAATAAGTATGCTGTTATGCGTTTCATTGCTGGTATAAAAGGTCTGGTGATGTAATCCAAGAGGCATTGTTCCAACATATCCTCTGAGAATATCCCACTCTCCATCAGTTGAGTATACATGATGACTGCCAGATATCTGAAAACCAATCTCATAATGTTTTATACATGCACTCATTGATGGCATATGAAAATTAATATCTTTTTCCGTTATAAACGATACTTCTGTTTATTTCAAAATTATTACCATCTTTTATAGGTCTTGGCATGCATTTTACTTCCTTCTAATGATATTAAATATAAAAATAGCATAATATCTTAAATTCTATTTGTAAAGTGATATTTTTTATAAAGAAAGCGACAAATTAATAATGTATAATACATATGTAACTAAGCAGTTGTTTTTTTTTATAGAGGAGGGATTAGTAATGAATGATGAGAGAATGCCAATTAACATTTATAAACTTGATGCTGGTTATAATGATAAGGGAATGAATAGTAATGAACTTATTAAAGATTATAAACGGAATATACATAAATGGTATTTTATAGCTGCTGTCGACATTGTGTTTGCCTTGATTATAGCATTTGTTAATTTTAAAGTTCCTGACACGGTAATGATGAGCCTGATTATTTATATTGTAGTATTGAAAGTATACAATTTTTGAATTTAATAACCAAAGAGTTCGTTTTATCACTTCTGATAAATTGGAGAGATATACGAAAGTAGTTGAGTGGGACAACGGATATTTGGTTGTGATGGCAAAGTATAAAGAAATGCCAGAAGTTGAAGAATATATAGATTTAATTCCAATACTTAACATGTTATATTACGATACTGAAACATTTTTAAAGATATTAACTATGCCACGCATTTTATCAACTATAAATTATAACCAGTAAATCCACCGGTTTATCACTTATATTTTTTATCACTTATTACTCTTATTACTTATTACTTATAACTTTTACTACTTATACTTTGATGTTGAATCTACCTTCTCAAATGGTACCCATACATATAAGCCGTCATCTGATATTCCTTCAATGCCACTCGTACTGCTTCCTGTTCCGAGTGCAATAGCTGCTTCTATAAGCCTCTTTCCCTGTCCATCAGCAGACTGGTATACTGTAAATGACATTGTTCCCTTCTATTGCCTTACAGCCATCGCTTGTCGCATCGATACCAAGAATTAATATATTACCCTTCCCTGCTTTACGGCACGCATCTACTATACCAAGTGCCATAGTATCATTGTTACATATAACAACATCACATTTCTGGTTAGTCTTTAAGAATATATTAAACATTTCCTCTGATTTTGACTGCTCCCAGTCAGCGTGGTCTTCAAATACATAATTAATCTTCTTTCCAGAAGCGTTAAGTATCTCTTTAACAGCTTTAGTTCTTCCCTTAGTTGCTGAATGGCTTGATGGTCCTTTAATTATAGCAACATTAATTTCTGATGATGATTTTAACTTATCAAGCACATATTCTGCCTGAAACTGTCCTGCGGTGTACTCATCTGAGCCAACATACATATATTTGCCAGCTTTAAGTCTTGATTCATCTGGTGATACATTAAAGAATACAATAGGAATATCTCCTGCGAGAGCTTCAAGCTCTAATGAAGTATCCTTATCTACCATATTACAAAGAATTACATCATAATTCTCTGAAACGGCTTTCTTAATATGCTCAACCTGCTTTTCAATTGAATTATTGGCATCTAATATATCAAGTTGTGTATTATTCTCCTGTGCTGTTTCCTTTGCTTTATTAACTAACTGTGTTCTGAAAGTATCAGCCTGTGCCAGTGTCATTAACATCTTTACACTACCCTTACTGCCTGTTGAAGATGTATTAGTACCAGTGCCACAGCCGGCAGCACCTAATACAAGCATAACCAGACATATTAATAAACATAACCTTTTCTTCATTCTATAACCTCTTTTCCGGATATTTTATCTTCTCTATATATGAAACTGCTGTACCTGATTAGAAAGCTGTTCTGCCGAAGCTGCTAATTCTTCTGCTGAGATTTCCACCTGTCCACTGTTTTTAGAAATATTATCAGCCTGTCCTAACATTGACTCAGATGTTGCCATAATCTCATCTGAGCTTGCAGCCTGTTCCTCACATATAGCGGCAACATTAGTAGCAACTTCATCAACATGTCCAATCTTCTCAACAACATTTGCCATAAGTTCATTGGTTGCCTTAATATTATTGAATATTGTATTAAATGTATCTACTGCTGTATGAATTAATACTGCACTGTCACCAATCTCTACAACACTGTCTCCTGCTTGACTTACAGCATCTTCAACAAGCTTATTAATCTCTGTAATAAGCTGTGTAATGTGTTCTACAGACTCAGTACTGTTCTTTGCAAGTGAACCTATCTCAGAAGCAACAACTGCAAAGCCTCTTCCTGCTTCTCCTGCTCTTGCTGCTTCAATAGATGCATTAAGTGATAAGAGGTTAGTTTCATCAGCTATATCACCTATAAGCTTAATAATATCGACTATTTCCTTAGAAGCCGAACCAACTTTATTGACAGCTTCCTCAAGACTTCTTATTGATAACTCAATATTGTTAAGTGCTTCGCTGACGTGTTCCATATCCATTCGTCCTTTTTTCGGATACTTCAACTGTCTCACGCATTTTAATATCAACTGAGTCGCCATCGTTCTTGGTTTCTGTAGCAACACCTGCAAGCTGTGTAACATTTTCTGCTATCTCATTAACTGACACTGATAACTGGTCAACTGTATCGTTAAGTTCATGCATCGACTTGGACTGTATATCTGCCGCAGTATTCATCTCGCCTGATACATTCTTGCTTGAGACTGCCTGCTCCTTTAATCGTACAGATACATCACCAATCTGGGATATCATCTGGCGCATAGCCTGAATAAACTTCTGTATGCTCTGTCCCATAACAGCAATCTCATCATTGCCCTTAACATTAACTGATACTGTAAAATCACCAGAGGCCATCTGTGTGATAGCCTTAGTCATATTCTTTACTGGCTTAACTACTACATTAGTCATTCTTTCAACAAGAATACAAAGAACTATTATACATACAATTCCTACAATTATCATAATAGTTCTTAAACGTATAAGCTTTGCAAGTACAATACTCTTAGGAATATATGATACTAATACCCAGTCAGTGCCATCGACCTCCTGAAATACCGTCATATTGCCATCAATAGTTGCGGAATCATAATCATTTGAATTAAATTGGTTTGCTACCTTCTGATAATATTCACTCTGTCCAGGAGCACCAAGCTTCTGTGATATTAATGAAGATTCTCTATCAGCAAGTATAACTCCTGTATTCTTATCAACAAGAAATGCCTCTGCATTATCCATATCAATAAAAGAATTAACAATTATAGTAATTCGGTCAAGTGTCATATCTGCTGATATTACCCTTATATTATCAGTTCCGTCATTAAGAATACCTGAAGCACTAATTACATTAACCCCCTCAGCGTTCTTATATGCCGAACCAACAGCCATATTAACCCTTGTAAGGCCTTCCTTATACCATGTACTCTGTATAGGATTGCTCTCCTTCTTAGTTGACTTATCCGCCTTTATAAGATTACCATTAGAGTCAGATACATATAAACCATCTGGATAATTATCATTATAGTTATAATATCCATCAAGAATAAGAATAGCCTTAGCTGTGTATCATCTGGGTGAAGATTTTCTATTGTGGTTTTTGCCATCTGGAAAGAAGCAAGGTTCTCACTTAACCAGGGCCTCTATCTTAGATGACTGGTTACTTACCGATGACTCCAGCAAATTCTGTGAATAATCTTCAATTATGCCCGCTGATGCCTGATAAGCAATAAGCACAAGTACTGCTACGATAGCAATAACGACTGGCATTATGCTTCCTAAAAGCCTGGCTTTGATTGATAGTTTCCTTTGTTTCTTCATAGTTACAAACCCCTTTCTTATGTATTCAATTGTATATAATTTTCACGCAAATACACTATATTTATTATATCACTTTACAATTATATAACAATCTTTTTATTACAATTCACTATTGCGACTACAGGAATGAATAACATGGAAGCAGCTGTTTTCATAACATCATTTTATTTGCAGACCAAACAGCTTTATCGCAAATATTGACAGCAAAGGTATTGTAATGAGTGACAATATAGTTGTAAGCACGAATATTTCTGTCGCGTAAAGTGAATCCTTGTCATATCTTTCTGCAAACATAATAGCAGATGCTCCGGCAGGGCAGGCCATTCCTATGAATACGGTAAACGGTACATTAAAATCAAAGCTCTGGAAGTTGAAAATATAAAGAACAAGCATACCGATTACAGGAAATATGATGAGCTTAAGAGCACAAAGATAGTACATACGCAGGCTCTTGAGGCTGCTTACAATATTGCTTTGTGCAAGATTAGCACCAGCTATAAGCATAGCAAGTGGCGTATTCATATTGGCTATGTATTGAATCGGATTATCTATAACAGCAGGTATTTTTATGCCGGTAACAAAGCATACAACACCAGCGAATATGGCTATAATGGTTGGTGTGCAAAGATTCCTGCATATAGTTTTGAAGTCACCTGCTCCACCCATGACTATAACGCCGTGAGTCCATAATAACAGATTGAATACAGTAAGGTAAGCTGTCATATAGAAAACACCTTCCTGGCCAATGACGCCATTGATAAGAGGTAGTCCTATAAAACCACTGTTTGAATATATAAGGGCAATTTTTTTCAACAGGAATTCTGGTTTTTTTGCAGATTATAAGCAGAACTTATACTTATATTGTTTCTGCTATATTCAGTATTTCTGATTAGTATATTTGTTAATATTATAATAACTGTAAATGTTGTTAAAGCTGCAATGAGTGTAAGACCAAGCCCCCCACATAAGATGACCGTCAAAGTCCATCTGGTAAGATTGGAATATCATAAGAGGTGAAACCAACATAAGAAGAATGTTTGACAGCTTTGGGACAGTCTTATCATCAATCAGGCCAGTTTTAAATAGAACTATTCCACAAAGCATTATAAAAAACATTTCAATTATCTTTTCAGCAACAACAATAGCCATACTGTCCTCCATTTTCAGAACCTTGATTCTGCTAAAATTAAATATAATAGTGCGTAGCACGGAGCAATCCGTTGGTATCAAAGTCGTGGACTTTTGACACCGACATCATTTAAATCTAATGATACAATATAAATGATGTCGGAGTCAAAAGTATAAATAGCATTTTAAGAACAAAAAAGTTTATAAAATTAAGAAAAAATTTATATTTAGCATTGCATTATCTTCAATATATTGATATTATTAGAATGTAAAACAAAAAATACACTAAAGCTAAAGAAACTTAAATTTAATACACTAAAGAAAATATAGCTGAAGCTAATATACTAAAGATAAGGATACCAAGGATAATAATATTAAAGTATACTAAAGATAAAGTGTATAATATCAGATATGATACATATTGTTTTACAAAGTAATTAAACGGGAGAGAAAGAGATGAATGAAAAAATTTGACTGGAAAAAGTATCTGACATTAGACAATATTGAAAGATATGCGCCTGTTGCAGCATTCTTTCCAATAGGAATGTCTATTGTAACAAGCATTGTAGGCGTTGTATTATCAATGTTTTTTGGATGGTTTGCGGTAGGATGTATTATACGCAACATCCTGGTAGGATTACTAAGAATTATTTTTTGTGCTGGCTCTATCGGTGCAGCAGCAGGTCTTGTTTATGTTGCACTTAAGACAAAAAGACACGAGTAAGGTGAATACATGGATAGCACCAGCAGCAGTTATATGCTCAGCTATTTCATGTATCGGAATAGCATTTCATGTAGGTGTACTTGGCTGGCTGTTTGGGATTATTTCAGTAGTTGCCGGAGTAGAGCTTCTTGCAAGAATTACCATTGCAGCTAATCCAATGGATACACCATTTAATCTGGGTGGAGCATTTGATGTATATAAGAAATATTATGAGGATTATAAGGCTAAGAATCCAACAACAAAGGACTTGGAAAAGACAGAGGTTATTAATCCTGAGATGTCATACTTTGATGGAAACGGAGCAGAGTTATTTGGATATACTATATTAGGAACTATAATCTGTGTAGTGACATGTGGTATAGCAGCACCATGGATTATATGTAAGATATATAGCTGGAAACTTAGTCATACAGTTATTAATGGCAGAAGATTAACCTTCGATGGAACTGGAGCTTCACTTCTTGGACATTGGATAGTGTGGGAGCTTTTGACATTAGTAACTTGTGGTATATATAGCTTCTTTATGTATGTAGCTCTTAGAAAGTGGGAGATGAAGCATACATATATTGATGGTGAGGCAGTAGTTCCTAATGAAAGCAGTTCATACTTTGATGGTAACAGTTTTGAGTATCTTGGTTATGCTGTTCTTGGAGGAATCCTTACCTGTGTAACATGTGGCATAGCAACACCTTGGGCAGTATGTATGATACAGAGATGGGACGTTAAGCATCAGAATATTAATAACAGAAGACTTGTGTTTAGTGGTACTGGATTAGGCTTTCTTGGAGAGTATATTATTATAGTACTTCTAAGCCTGATTACCTGTGGTATATATTCATCATGGGGACAGGTAAGACTTCTTAAATATATAACAAGACATACAGATTTTGTAGATTAATCTGCAACATATAAAAACGTAATAAAAAGCAGCCGGCGCATTAGTTAACTATGGGACTTTTATAAAATATTTTTAGTAAACTTATTGCAATATGGTTGACATTATGCCTCTAAAGAGTTGATATCTAATAACTGAATGTGTTGAAATAAGTACAATACAGATAAGAACGTGTGCACAGTTTTTATAAATAACCAGTTAACAGTTATAACTTTAAGATTAGTTTAATTAATGAACTACAGGAGAAATATTATGAAAAAGAAGTCAATAGTAGCTGCAATAAGTGCGTTATCACTTATTGTTTCGATGAATACAGGCATTGGTTCTGTATTTGCGGGTGAGCAGAGTACAGTCCCAGGTACTGCTGAACAGCCATTTGTTGTTACAGATGGTTTATTTGACCAGACTAAGACAGAGTCAGATTTAGGACTTTCTAAGATTGAAGGAGCAGAAACTGTTACAGTATTTACAGCAACAGATGATACAGACCATTACTGCAATGGTGTTGTTATGACTGAATTCAAGGGAAAGCTGTATACACAGTGGCAGAGTTCAGCAAAGGATGAAGATGCAAAAGATACGTGGGTTGCATATAGCGTAAGTGATGATAATGGAGCTACATGGAGCGAACCTAAAGTGCTTGTTCCTACAATAGATAATGGATATTGTTCATCAGGTGGATGGTTTGTAAGTGGTGATACACTTGTATCATATATTAATGTATGGTATTCAGATACCACACCAAGAGGTGGTTTTGCATATTATGTAGAGTCAACAGATGGTGAACACTGGTCAGAGATGAAGCCGGTATTAATGAAAGATGGAACACCTATGGAAGGTATTATAGAACAGGACCCACATGTACTTGCAAGTGGAAGAATAGTTAATGCAGCTCATTTCCAGCCAGGACTTTTTGCATATCCAATATATACAGATGACCCATCAGGTACTAAAGGCTGGGTTAAGGCACAGTATACCTGCATGGAACAGGGCGAAGGTGCAACAACTTCAAGAGAGATGGAACCAAGCTTATTTGTCAATGAAGATGGAACTATTGTTATGACTTTCAGAGACCAGAAAAGCTCTTTTGTAAGACTTGCAGCAATAAGTACGGACCAGGGGTGAAACATGGAGCGAAACAGTAAGTACTAATATGCCGGACTGCCGTGCAAAGCAGAGTGCAGGTAATCTTCCAGATGGAACAGCTTACCTTGTTGGATGTTCAGTTAATAATAAAGGCAGATGGCCTTTGACAATCACATTAAGCTCAGATGGCAAGACATTTGATACAGCATATGTACTCCGTACTCATGATGAGTTCCCAGAGTTAAAGTATACAGGTAAAGCCAAGAGATTAGGTTTCCATTACCCTAAGTCAGTTGTTATAGGCGATTATCTTTATATTTCATATGCAACAAGTAAGGAATATGTAGAATATACAAGAATTCCATTAGACGCTATTTCACTTAATGCAGACAAGGAAGCGCCAGTTATCAGTGGTATTGAAGATGGTGCTGAGTACACAGACTCAGTAACATTTACAGTTGAAGATGCTAATCTTAAGAGTGTAACTGTGAACGGAGAGGCATTAACAGCAGAAGATGGAAAGTATACTCTTACAGTAAGTGATGGACAGCAGGTTGTTGTTGCAGAGGATGAAGCAGGTAACAAGACAGTAGTTAAGGTTATGGTAAAGGCTTCAGCTAACAACAGCACTGAGGATACAACAACAGCAACAGATGCAGCAGAAAATACTAATACTAACAGCGATAGCAATAGTAATAGTAATGTAAGCACACCTCAGACAGGTGATACTATGATGCGAGTTGCAGCTATAATGGCAGGATTATTATTGGCCAGCGGATTAGTTATATTTGCAGCAGGAAAGAAGCACAGAGCTTAGTTTGAAAATGTGAGTACATCAGAATAAAAAAAAACGCCGCCTTAAACAGACTCTATATAATAAGCAGCATATGGTAGCAACATTTGACTACATATTATATAGACATTGTTTTGATATGTCCCCCCCTTTTACTGGACATCCAGTGAAAGGGGGATTTTTATGCGTTACAGTTACGAATTCAAACGAAAGGCAGTCGAACTATGAAGCTGCGCTACTCAAGGCGAAAAAGCAGCGCTTATCAAAGAACTCAGAGAAAAAGGATATCAACTAAAACATCTATTAAAAGCTATGAATATGGCTAAATCTACATACTATTTTGAAATTAATAAAACGGATTTAGTTGCTATACGAAACGAAGAATTACTTATAATTATTAAAGAAATATTTTTAGTAAACAAAGGCAGATATGGCGTGCGTAGAGTTTATATGGAATTAAAGAATCGTGGCTACGACGTGAATCACAAGAGAGTTCAACGTCTTATGCATGATGTTGGATTATTAGGGAAACATCCATGATGTCCGCCTAACTTATAAATATGTGTCCAGGATTTTGGGTACATATCAATTAGTCAAAAAATGCGTGCTGCTTTTTAAATTGCTATCTCATCAAATATGTCAAATATGCGGTGTATTATGTTATTCTGTGGCTCGAATACAACAATACCATCGTGGCAGTTAAATAGTCTATATATGTATACAATTATAAATGCGGTAAGAATGATTGCAAAAAGCGTATAATACAGTTTTTTGTTAAGCTTTTTTCTTAGCAGGAATATTATGAGTGCAACTGGTGGAAGGAAAAAAAGTGGATGGTACATAAATGCGGTATTAATATCAAAATGAAGTAAAGCAATCCACGCCCGTGTCATACCGCAGCCAGCACAGGATATTCCTGTTATATATTTTATAGGGCAGGTTATTCCCATATATTGCATAATTCCATAAGCTATAACAACCATAATTACTGACATTATAACGGTTTTTGCCTGTTTGATATTTTTCATAATTAAAGTCCCCTTGCCTGTCATAGGTGGAAATCTGCTGCCATTGGCTTGGCTGACAGCACACAGGCATTAATCCCCAGATAAATATAAATAGATGTCTGGGTCAAAAGCCCACGAATTTGATAAAAGCATACCACAATATGCAGCTGATGTGAACTGCTTTGTATAAATCAGTATATATAAATCAGCTTATATAAACATGTACTACTGGCACATAGCCTCCTATCCTATATTCGCATATTGTTAGATTATCATCCCACTTTTATGCTCATATTTTGACCCTGGCATTTAAATTATTAACAAATTATAAATTTTAGCACTCACCTCTTTACATTGCTAACAATAAAGACTATAACATAGTCAGAACAAAGGAAGAGGAGTTAAAGAATTAAGAGATTGAATAGTTAATATCCTTTACCTGATGTTCCAAAAACAAGGTAATAGTTCAGATGAATATGTAATCCTTTGGATTTGATACAGAGTTGTTATATCAGATCCGAATGAACGAAAGGTTCAGCCGAACAGATAGTTTATTAAAAAGGAGAGATGACTTATGTTAATGCCTAGTATTTTTGGAGAAAATTTATTTAATGATGATTGGATGGACTTTGGATTTCCAGAGGTTGATAAAGCTTTATATGGTAAGCATGCGAGCCATGAGATGAAGACAGATGTTAAGGAAACAGATACAGGTTATGAAGTTGATATTGATCTACCAGGATTTAAGAAGGATGAAATTAATGTACAGCTTGATAACGGATATCTTTCAATAAGTGCTGCTAAGGGACTTGATAAGGATGAGAAGAATAAGGAAGGTAAGTACATCAGAAAAGAGCGTTATGCAGGTGCTATGAGCAGAAGCTTCTATGTTGGTGATGCTCTTACGCAGGAAGATATAAAGGCTAAGTATGAAAGTGGTATATTAAGACTTTCTATTCCTAAAAAAAGAAGCTAAGCAGGTTGAAGCTACAAAAAGAATTGCTATTGAGGGATAATGAAAGCAATAATTATGAGAATAATGAAAGCAGCTTTGATTAAAAATATTTAAACTTTAAGTTTATGTGCCAGAGATTAGATTATACATTTAATCTCTGGCACATTTTATATACAATCTATAAATTTTAATTGTTAAAATGTATTTGACATATTTTTGGAATAGCCATAATATAAAATTATCCATTATAATCGTGAATTTAAAATAGTGAATATGTTCATTGGGAGGTGTGTATGGAGAGAAATATATTTAAAGATTATGCATCCAACGAAAACAATGCAGACTGGGAAAGACACATAGAAAGGCAGGCACCATTATATAAGCGCAAGGATGATATACGTTCTGAATATGAGCGTGATTACACACGTATACTTCATTCACTTGCATATCGTAGATTGAAGCATAAAACACAGGTATTTTTTAATATAGATAATGATCATATATGTACACGTATGGAGCATGTACAACATGTTGAATCGGTAAGCTGTACAATTTCAAAATTTCTTGGCTTAAACACTGATCTTACAAGAGCTATTGCTATGGGACATGATCTTGGACACGCTCCATTCGGACACGAGGGAGAAGTTGAACTTACCAATATTCGTAACGAGCTTGGACTAGATGCCTTCTGGCACGAGAGAAACAGTTTAAGAATGATAGATAAGATAGAACTGCTTCAGGATAATAATAAAAATTACCAGAATCTTAATCTCACATATGCGGTAAGGGATGGAATAATCTCACACTGTGGTGAAGTTGATGAAAACGGAATCAAGCCAAGAAAAGAAAAAATAGATCTTGATACATTTAAAATATCAGGACAATATCAGGCTTATACATGGGAAGGATGTGTAGTAAAAATAGCAGATAAGATAGCTTATCTGGGAAGGGATATAGAAGATGCCATCCGTATGGAGTTAATAGAGGATTCAGATATTAAAAAACTTATGGAAATATCCAGAACATATGGGGTAAAAACAATAAATACAACAGTTATAATACATAATTTTATAACAAGCATATGTGCTAACAGTACACCGGAATCAGGAATAAGACTTAGTGATGAACACAACGAAATGCTCAATTCTATTAAGAAGTTTAACTATGAAACTATATATATGAATCAAAGTTTAATGTATATCGTAACTATGCAGCATTAATCATAAGAAGCATATATGATACACTTATGGAATCTTATGATTCAACAGACGGAGTAAACACAATATACAGGCTTTTAAAAAGAAAAAAATCATATCCACAGCTTATTAAAAATTTTGTGAAACATCTTCTTATATATTCTGATACACCATCAGAGATATATAATGATGTATATTCAAGGCTATATCCGGATACCTGCCAGGATGCAGCTTTGGAAGGAAGGTTAAAAGAGGAATATAAGAACCGCAGAATATATGGATTGTTTGAAACAGAACTTATATATGCCCAGGCAATTATAGATTATATATCTGGTATGACGGACAGATATGCGATAGAGATTAATGAATTGATACGTTATTAAATTTAAAGTGAATAAAAATTGCAAAAAATTTCCACATATATGTATAATAATTATTATAAAAAACGTGTTTAATTTTTTTACAAATGGGAGAAGAACATTATGAAATTTATGTATAGTCTTCTGATTATAATAGAGATTGTTCTTATGGGAATATGTGCGGTTAAGTCATTTGGTAAGAAAGGAAAGCTTGCAGAAATTGTTCTGTATTATGAGACAGTTGCTTTTGTATGCGGAATATTTTTCTGGTTATATGCTTTTTATCCGGATATTAAGGTGACAACATTCTGCAAAGGAGCAGAGCTTGCATGTTATGACTGGCTTGTGATTCTGCTTATGTATTATACGCAGTATTCTACAGGCTTATTTAAAGGAATTCGTGCAGTAAAGATAGCAATGATATTATTTTCAGCAGTAGATTCTTTTGTTATGATTGCTAACGTATGGACACACAAGGTATTTACGATATCAGAAATAACTAACAGTGATATAATAATAGAATATGTCAAAGATGGATTTTTCTATCGTGCGCATTTTTTGTATAATTATATTGTTATAGTAGTTATCCTTATAGCATTTATATTCATGATAGCAAAGGCATCAAGGTTTTACAGCTTCAGATATGAGGTCATATTTATAACATTATTTGTCGGTTTTATTCTTGATCTTGCAACGGTAAGGTCACAGTCAATATATGATATATCGACTCTGATATATGGCTTCATGTCTATGATCATATATTATCTTACATTAAGCTATATACCTAATGAACTTATAGAGAATACATTATCGCTTATTATTAAAGATATGAATAGTGGTATTGTATGCTTTGATATTCATGGTAAATGTATATATTGTAATGATATTTTAAGAGAGCAGTATAATATAGGCTATGACTATGAACACATGGAGCATAAATACAGAGCATGGCTTGAGAAAACAGGTGACAACAGAAAAGACAGTATGAAGTTTGAGACTTCTATTAACAGCGATAGTGGTAAGCGGTATTATGAGATAGCCTATAAAAAGAACGTACGATGATAAAAAAAACCAGGTATGTGATTATTTTCTTTTTAATGACAGGACTGAAGAGGTTGAACTGCTTAAGTATGAAAAGTACAGGCCAACACATGATATGCTGACAGGTCTTTTAAACAAAGAACAGTTTTATATAGAAACTGCTAAGATGATAAAGGAACACATAGATACAAAGTATTGTATCATATGCAGTAACATAAAAGATTTTAAGTTTGTCAATGAATTGTTTGGTGTGGAAAAAGGAAATGAAATACTAAGAAAAGAAGCGGAGTACATTAAAGACTTTGCAGATGAAGAAGTTGTTGCGGCAAGACTCCGTGGAGACCGTTTTGCCATGTGTATGCCAAAGGTCAGATTTGATGAGAAACTTATTGATAAGGCTGTAAGTGGAATAAATGCTGCTTTTAAAAATAGTTTATTTCATATGCATATATTTTCAGGAGTATATGATATAGAGGATGTTAATGAACGTGTGAGTATCATGTGCGATAAAGCAAACCTTGCCGGTGAAACTATAAGAAATGAATATAAGATTAATGTTGCATACTATACAGAACATCTTATGTTAAAGTCATTAGAGGAAAGAAAAATCATAGGAGAGTTTGACAGGGCACTTGATAATGAAGAGTTCGTTATGTTTTTGCAGCCACAGGTTGACTATGATGGATATCCATATGGAGCAGAGGCACTTGTAAGATGGCAGCATCCTAAGAGGGGTTTACTTTCGCCGGTATGTTTATAGATGCATTAGAGAAAAACGGCTTTTTGTACAGACTCGACATATATATGTGGAATAAGGCAGCTAAACAGCTTAGTGACTGGAAGAAGCGGGGCATTGAAAAGTATCATATTTCAGTTAATATATCTACAAAAAGATTTTTATCTTATAGATGTTTATGAAACATTTACAAGCCTTGTAGAAAAATATGATATAAGTCCGAAACTTCTTAAGCTTGAGATTACAGAAACAGCACTTATGTCAGATCTTGATAAGAATATCCTTATTATTAAGAAGCTTCAGGATTATGGATTTAAGATAGAGATTGATGATTTTGGAAGTGGATATTCTTCGCTGAATATGTTAAAAGATATAAGTGCAGATGTTCTTAAGATTGATATGGGCTTCCTTCGTGCTACAGAGAATGAGGTTAAGGGACAGGATATACTTGAAAGTATAATAGAACTGGCTAATAAGCTTGGAATGAAGGTAATAACAGAAGGTGTGGAAAAGAAAAGCCAGCTTGATATGCTTAGCATGATGGGATGTAAGATGTTTCAGGGATATTATTTCTCAAAACCTATACCAGTAGATGAGTTTGAAGAAAAATATAAGCTTGGACAGGAATAATAAAATAATAGTACGAAGGAGTGTTTGGTTTATACAAAGCATTTCTTCGTATTATTTTTTATGATGACAGAGTTAAAAGAGACAGAGTTAAAAATGATAGTGCTAAAAGTGACAAAGCTAAAATAATAAAAAGTAGTGACAGAATTGTGAAAAGTAGTACAATTATAAAGTGAAAAGCAAAAGTGAATAATGGGAGGATATTAAAGAAAGATGAAGAACAAGGCAGACAGTCTTATAAAGAAAACAATAGTATGTGTGGCCGCTGCTATATTTGTATTATGCAATGCTGGAATATCAGGGGAAATACCGGGTGTATCAGTTTCTATGATGGATAAAGTCTATGCAGCGCAGGAAAATGTTACAGACAAAAAAAGCAGTGAGGCATTACAGATAAAGACATATAACGATCTTTTGGAAGCAGCTACTCACAGAGATGGAAGTTATATTCTTATGTCTGATATAGATATGTCAAGAAAGCAGGAGCAGATGGCTGGAAGCCATGGAATTTTAATGGTACATTTGATGGTAATGGACATACTTTATACAATATGGACATACATACTGTTACAGATATCACAGCTAAGACATATGATGGCAATCTTAAGGAATATGATACATATTTTGCAGGCTTTTTTGGAATAACAGATGGAGCGGTTATAAGTAACCTTAATATAACAGGAGCATATATAGAGCTTGGAGAACAGCAGGAACAGACACAAAAAGTATATTTGCAGCTGTACTTGCAGGATACATGAACAATACAGCTATAAGTAACTGTAAGGTGGAAGCTTCGTATGCAGCTCTTACCTCAGCTTCTAAAATGTGGGGAACAGCAGGCATATCCGGCTTTGGAAATGGACTTATAGAAAATACGACATCAGATGTAACGCTTGTATGTACAGATGCAGACCCGGATGTTACAGATAGAGACGAACAGTTTATGGGTGGCATATATGCAGACGGTTATATAGATGTTAAGGACTGTACAGTAAACATAGATGGTTATATATCAGAAAGAGGCTATGTACACTCTGGCGGAATTGCAGGACTTTATATATTATATCCTGTATCGAGGAAGCTATGTTGCCGATATAGCAGGCAATACAATTAATGGCATGATAACATTCTTTGAAGATAATGCAGACAGAAGGGCATATTGCAGGGCATTAGCAGGAGAAAGAATGAATGTGTATACAACATCAAGGGATAACACAGATAATTTTACAAGAAATGAGATATATGATTATACACAGGTGCTTAAGCCTGAAAACTATGAAAGAAAGCTATATACAGTAGATAATCCATATGAGAGCAGTGAAGCCTCTGCTATATCAGAAACAAAGGAAAATAATCCAGTCAGTGTATCGTCTGGAGAACTCATTGAAGGAGTTAATGATAATGCCAGACAGGAAGAAAAGCCTGGTTTTAAGTTTGGAAGAAGAGTGCTTTTAGTGGAATCAGTGAGGCAGCAAGGGCAGCTATCATAATAGTGATTGCAATAGCTGCCATTAGTGCATATTATTTTATAACACGATATATAAGACGAAAAAATAATTTTAAAAGAGGAAGAATGGAGATTATTATGATGAATGGACATGAAGGCAGCAGTATAGCAGCTGATAAATATAAGAGGGATTATTATAAGGATTCATATGAACTTATCGAATTCATAGAGAAGAGTCCAAGTCCATACCATGTTATTGACAACATAAGAAGTATGCTGTCTGATATTGGCATGCAGGAGTTAAGTGAAAAGGATAAATGGAAGCTTAAAGCAGGACAGGGTTATTATGTTTTAAGAGGAGCCTCATCAATAATTGCTTTTACTATGCCGGAATATAAATATAAGGCATATAATATTGTGGCAAGTCATAGTGATTCACCATCCTTTAAGATAAAAGAAAAACCACAGATGCCAGGGAGATAATCATTATATAAGTCTTAATGTGGAAAAATATGGAGGAATGATTATGTCAACATGGCTTGACCGTCCTCTTTCAATAGCTGGCCGTGCTATAGCAGCAGATGGAAGGAATATAATGGAATATCTTGTAAATGCAGACAAGGATCTTGTCGTTATTCCGAATCTTGCTATTCTATGGACAGAAAGATTAATGATGGATACAGCTTTAATGCACAGAAGGATATGCTTCCTTTGTTTGGTGATGAAGCTGCCAGTGGTAAGTTTGACGAATACATTAAGAAGCTTATAGGTATTAAAGATCTCAAGTCATATGATATATCAACAGATCTTTTTCTTTATAACAGGGAAAAGGGTACTATATGGGGGTATAACGATGAGTTTATTTCAGCTCCAAGACTTGATGATATACAGTGTGCATACTCATCAGTAAAGGCATTTACAGAAGCCTATATTAACAGAAATGAGAAAAAAGGAAAAAAATGATTCCTGCGTTAATGTCTGCTGCATATTTAACAACGAGGAGGTTGGAAGCACAACACAACAGGGTGCAGATTCCACTTTTTTATCAGATGTACTTGAACGTATAAGCATAGCATCAGATATGGACAGGGAAGAATATATGATGGCACTTGCATCATCGTTTATGATATCTGCAGATAATGCACATGCAGTACATCCTAATCATCAGGAAAAGGCAGATCCAACAAACAGACCATATATGAATGGTGGAATTGTTATTAAGTATAACGGGAACCAGAAGTACGCAACAGATGCTGTTTCAGCTGCAGTGTTTAAGAGCATCTGCAAAAAGGCTGCTGTCCCATATCAGACATATGCAAACAGGTCTGATATAGCAGGTGGTTCAACACTTGGTAACATATCTGACTCACATGTATCTATCAATACAATAGATATAGGGCTTGCACAGCTTGCCATGCATTCGGCATATGAAACAGCAGGAGTTAAAGATACTACATATATGATAGAGGCATTGATGCAATTTTTTAATATGGGCATTTAAAGCTGCTGCCACATCAGCAGCAATGCGTATTGCTATCAGAATTTCTTTGAAAATGATATGTATGGCTTCTCTTCAAGCCGGCAGTTGGTAAAGAATACATTAACAGCATCTTTATATACATTCATATTCTGGGATTTTTTGATAGCTTTGGCTTCTTTCTTACAGTCAGCGAATGAATATTCCATATAACACCACATTTCTTTCATGCGGTGTATGGCATGTTTATCACCAGACATGATTTTAAGACGTTCTTCATATACCATATCATGCAGACGCTTCATATTAAGCCTGTCATCCTCAAGATTTCTTACATATGTTTCGGGGTTGTCACTTAAAAGGACATTGATAAGTCCAGGGTCAGCAACAAGACCTCTTCCTGCCATTATACAGTCTGGATTGTAGTCATGTATGATATTAATAAAGTCACGCCTTGTAAAAATATCGCCATTATAGCATACAGGATTACGGCTTTCCTTCATAGCATACAGGAAAGCCTCTTTGTTTATATCACCTCTGTAATAGTCAGTACGTATTCGTGGGTGTATGATAAGCTCCTCAAGCTGGAACTTATTATAAATATCAAGTATATCATGCCATGTATCAGGTGTTTCGACACCAATACGTGTTTTTACAGACACCTTTATATGATTGTCACATATATATCTGTCAGACAGTATTTCATATAATATGCGTTCAAGAGAATCCAGGCAGATAAGCATGCCAGCTCCCTTGTTCTTTGAAACAACAGTTCCAGATGGGCATCCTGCATTGAGATTGATCTCATCATATCCGAATTCATCATAAAGCATGTGGGCAGTCCATATAAAATCTGAGGAATTGTTAGTCATAACCTGAGGAATAGAGTTAATATGATTATTATCTCTTGATATGTCCCTCATTTCCTTTGCAAGAAATTTTTCACTTTTATTAGGAGATATGAAGGGCATAAAATATTTATCAATCTTATTATGACCAAAGAACTTATCATATGCATTTCTGAACATATAATCAGTTAATCCTTCCATGGGAGCCATATATACTTTCATCGGTTATGTGTATCCTTTCTTTTTTTCATCTGCTGTTTTGCAGCAATGGTAGCCGCAAACTCGCGTGGTGCCAGCTTTGAGGCTATTACAGCAGCTTTCATTGTAAATGTAGGTACTATAGTAACCCTGCCTTTAAACATCTGTAAAAGCGCATAGGATGCACAATACTCAGCAGATATTCCTGGCAATGCAAATGTCACACCGGCTGTGTTGTTAAAGTTGGTATCAACAGGTCCTGGGCAGAGCATACATATATGAACATTGCTATGTGCAGCCTTAAGTTCTCCATTTAATGAGGTTGTAAGACTTGTAACATAGCTTTTTGTAGCATAATAGGTTGCCATATATGGTCCACCAGGAAGAAGTCCGGCACTTGATGCGACATTCATGATGTAACCACGGTTCATCGTCTTAAATGAACGGAGCATATATTTTGTAAGAATATGCATAGCCCGTATATTAACATTTATCATTGAAATATCTTTTGCCATACTTGTTTTTTCAAAATCACCAATATCACCGAATCCGGCATTGTTTATAAATATGTGTATGTCACTTCGTTTTGATAGTTTTCTTCCAAGCTTTATGCAGCTTTTTCCATCTGATAAGTCACATGTGTATATTTCACAATCAGTGTCAAGAGATGCAGCAAGCTTTTTTAAAGCCTTTGTATTGCGGGCTACAAGGATAAGATCATATCCAAGAGCACTGAGTTTTTTAGCCATCTCATATCCGATGCCAGAACTGGCACCAGTTATACATGCAGTACGTTTTTTCATATTAATCCTCGTTTCTGCGCACATTTTTATGATAAGCCGTGTCTTATGCGCGTGGACACAGACTAAAAATATTATTTTGTGCATTACAATGCTTTGAATTTATAGTATAATAATAAAATATCAGGGTCAAAATGTCTAAACCCACGATATCATATTATCATATATGAAGCCGGTGGTCAAAGCAGGATAGCTGTAAGTGCAACAGGCAATATGGTTATAAAGTGTAACAGGAATGGAGATAGTCATGGTGATAAAAAATAAAACATTATTCCAGAAGGAATATGTTGAAGCGGCTATGCATGCTGCTAATTTTGATGATAACAAATACAAGTTTTTTAAGATAGTTTATAATATGTTTGGATTACTGTTTGGTATGGGATGTGTAAGATATCTTGTATTCCAGGCATTGGGAAGAGAAGAGGCTGACTGGTTCATGGTTGTGTTTTATGGATTGGCAGCAGCCATATTCCTGTATATAGGTATGGTAGGAATGGATAAAAGTAACAAAAGAAGATATCACAATACATATTCTAAAATGATAGGAATAACATTCACATATGAGATAGATTCAGAGGATATTATTGTTACAGATGAAGAGAATGACAGTGATACCTTCAAGTGGGATGAGGTTATAAAGTGGGCAGAGGACAAAGATAATATATATCTTTTTGTTTCAGCACATAATTGTCTTGTTATAAATAAGGATGGTTTTACTGAAGGAACTGCGAAAGATCTGAAAGAGCTTGCAACTGCGGTTTTTGCCGTAAGAGACGAAGATGATGAACAATAAGCAGTTTAGCGGATGATTAATTACGAAAGGGCAGGATAATATGAACTATAATAATATAAATAACAATACTCCGGATAACGATATATAAATACTCAAAAATATAATATAAGATTGTTAGATATTGAAGAGATTAAAAAAAAATATACAATGAGCATATAGTGACTGATTTTCCAGCATCAGAAGTTAAGCCACTAAAACAGATGCTTGAAAAAAGAGAGATGAATGACCAGTATTTTGTTTATGGCATGTATGAAAACAGAGAAGATTCCTGTGGAAGAAAATATGATGAGCTTGCAGGATATGCATACTTTATAAAATGCAGAAATCGGGATGTATATCTTCTTGACTATCTTGCAATCGTAAAAAAGATAAGCGTTCAAAGCATTGGCTCAGGATTTTTACGAGCAGCTAAAGAAGCTTGCTAAAGATGATGGAAAGTTACTTATACTTGAAGTTGAGAATCCGGATTATGCTGATGAGGGACCTGCAAGGGACTATATGTTAAAAAGAATAGGTTTTTATAGAAAGAATGGACATCTACAGGAACAGATACATATTCAACAGTTGCAGGTTCTCTTGGTTCCCTTAAGGGACCTAAGCATGGTGGCGCAAATCTTAAGGTTCAGCAGATGTTCGACGATCTTAAGTATCTAACGGAGAGTGCAGGCTTAACGGAGTGTTGTTTAGTGATGATTCAAGATATTTTCTTACGAGTCTTATATCGCTTGGATATATAATCCAGGTGAACGAAGTTGAAAAATATGTGATCATAGAAGGTCATGGCGGAGATCTTCCAAGGAAGGAAGGCACTATTAATGTAGGAAGTGCTGGAACAGCAGCAAGATTTCTTACAGCTATGCTAGGACTATCAGATGGAAAATATACAATAGAAGCATCTGAACAGATGAAAAAAAAAGACCTATGCTTCCGTTGTTTGAAGCACTTACAGATATGGGTGCTGATTTTAAGTTCCTTGAAAAAAAGGGACATCTTCCAGTAGAAGTAACAGGAGCAGCTTTTGGTGGTAAAAAGCCAAAGGCGGAGGTATCTATAGATATAAGTGAAAGCACACAGTTCTTAAGTGCACTTATGATGACAGCGCCTATGCTTGAAAGTGGCTTGAAGATTAATATAACAAGTAAAAAGACAGATGGCTCATATATAAGAATAACATCCAATATGATGAGACAGTTTGGCTGTGAAGTAGACCATGAGGGCGCTGAATATGTGATACCTGCAGATGACAGTTATGTTGCAGGATCATACCAGATAGAACCGGATGTATCAGCAGCATGTTATTTTTATGCAGCAGCGGCTCTTACAGGTGGATATTGCCTTGTAAAGAATGTAAGAAGAACATCTATGCAGGGAGATATGAAGTTTCTTGATGTATTAAAGCAGCTTGGCTGTACAGTTACAGAGGAGCGGAAGGTATAAGTGTTACGGGACCTGCAGGAGGTGAATATGATGGCGTGGATGTTGATATGAATGATTTTTCTGATCAGACCATGACGCTGGCAGCTATTGCACCATTTGCTAAGACTCCGACTATCATAAGAAATATCGAACATATCAGATTTCAGGAATCTGACAGAATCGAGGCTGTTGCTAATGAGCTTAACAGTCTTTGCATAGATATCAAAAAGGGCAGGGACAGAATCGAGATTTTACCAGAAAGGTAAAGCCTGGTGTAGTTAAGACATATTCAGATCATAGAATGGCTATGGCATTTGCACTTATTGGACTTAAGGTGGATGGCATCATAATAGATGATTACGAGTGCTGTGCAAAAACATTTGAGAATTATTTTGAGGTACTTGAAGCTGCAACAAGAGAGTAGGGAAAGTTGTTTGATTAAATTCAAATTCATCTTTGACTTCATATTATTTATTGGTTAAGGAACTGGGGATTATTATGAATATTCTTATATACAAGTGGAAGGTGTTTAATCGGGCAGATGTTAAGTCGGCTTTTGAATATTTCGGACATTCAGTAGATATGTATGAAGAAAAGCCGCTGTCAAGTGACAGCATAACTGGCATAAAAGAACATGATTATGTAATGCTTGCTGATGTATTCAGGGAATATGATGTGATATTTTCACTTAATTACTTTCCTCACGTTTCTGATATATGTGAACAGACAGGAAGAAAATATGTGGCATGGACAGTGGATAGTCCACTTATATCGCTTTATCATCAGTCTGTATTTAACAGCTGCAACAATATATTTATATTTGATAAGTTTTTTTATTATGAATTAAAGCAGCTGGGAGTTAAGAATATATACTATCTTCCGCTGGCTGTGAATACAGACAGGCTAAACAGCCAGCTTAACAGCCAGACCAGGGGAAGAAAAAGACCGATTCAGCGCTGATATATCATTTGTAGGGAGTATGTATCATAAGAATTCATATGATGATATAAAAGATAAGCTTCCTCCATATTTAAGGGGTTATTTTGATGCAGCTATGCTTGCACAGCTTAATATATACGGAGATAATATAATTGATGAGCTGTTGACAGTGGATATATTAAAGCAGTTATCAGAGTTTGTGGATTTCAGGCAGGATAAGAGGGCATTTTCTGATATAAGGCTGGTTTTTGAGTCTACATTTCTTGGCTTTAAGCTTGCTAATATAGAACGTGTAAGAACGCTTAACCTTCTGGCAAAAAGAAAAACAAAGTTGCTTTATATACAGATGAGCAGGATACTTCACTTATAAATGTGGATTTTAAAGGGACGGTTGACTACATGAATGATATGCCAAAGGTGTTTAATAATTCATCCATTAACCTTAATATGACGATAAGAAATATCCGTACTGGCATACCACTGCGTGTATGGGATATACTTGGTGCAGGAGGTTTTCTTCTTACTAATTATCAGATAGAACTTACAGATTATTTTAAAAATGAAGAAAGTATTGTGTATTATGAGGATATGTATGACTGCTGTAAAAAGCCGAGTATTATCTTTTACACGAAGATAAACGAAGGCAGATTGCTGCTAAAGGACATGAACTTGTAAGTAAGAAGCACAGCTACATAAACAGGGTAAAATATATATTAGATGTAATTGGTAAAATGTCGTAACCACAGAAAAACAGTGTGAAAAATATGTAATAAGATTATTATTGAATATAATTTTAAGTAGATACTTTCGTATTGAAGCTGTAGTATAAAGGATATAGTAAATATTATATTATGATAGGATAGGAGAGTAATTATGAGTGATTTATTTAAGCACGTGGCACCATCGGAATGTAACATAGACTATCACAATCTTATGAACTTTGCAAAACGTCTGGAGAATCAGGATATACCTATGCATAGTCTTACAATCATGAGAGGTGACAAGATATGTATGGAAACTTATTATGCACCATATGAAAAAGATACTTTGCATCGTATGTTCTCTATGACAAAGACACTTGTATCACTCGGCATAGGAAAGCTGTATGGAGAGGGAAAATTATCCTTAGATGACCATATAGTTGATTACTTTAAGGACAAGCTTCCAAAAAGAAGGGGCATATGAATATACAAGTATGCTTACCATAAGAGATATGCTTACTATGCGCACGTGTCATGACAAGACAACATATAAAGGTGAGGGAGTGACTGACTGGGTTGGTTCATTTTTACAACAAAACCAGTTCATGCACCAGGTACACAGTTTTCATATGATACATCATCTACACATGTTCTTGGAGCGCTTATAGAAAGGCTTTCAGGAATGAATCTGTTAGAGTATCTAAGAAAAAGCTTCCTTGATGAGATTGGATTTTCAAAGGAGGCATTTATAATAGATGACCCATATGGAGTACCTATGGGGGTTCTGGTTTATGTGCACGTCCATCAGATATGCTTAAAGTAATATATCTTATATCAAAGGATGGTGCATGGAACGGAAAGCAGCTTATACCAGCAGATTATGTCAGAAAAGCACATACAAAGCAGAGTGATCCATATGGCAAGAGTGGCACTATTGAGGAAATGCAGGGATATGGATATAAGATATGGATGACAAGAAATGGTGGTTATGCCCTTTACGGAATGGCAGGCCAGCTTGCGTTATATGTGCCGGATAAAGATATATATATGGTGACAACAGCAGATACACAGGGACGCCAGGGTGGTGTACAGTGTATATATGATGCATTCTGGGAAGAAATATATAACAAGCTTGACGATAGCACGACAGTCCAGCCTGAAACACAGGAGGATAAGAAACAGTACGTGGAATATCTTGAAAGCAGGAAGATTTTCGCGCTTTCTACAGACATTACATCATCATATGAGAATATAATAAATGGTATTACATATAGATGCGATGATAACGAATGTAATATGAAGGATATATGCGTTGAGATTGTTGATGAAGATAGCAGATATGGCATACTCACATATACTAACAATACAGGAAAGCACAGCATAAAATTCGGCTTTGGATACAATATAGAATCAGTATTTCCTGTATACAATTTCAGATGCGTTGCTTCAGGAGCATGGAAGGCGGATAACAATCTGCTTATAAAGATACAGATAATTGATTCGGCAGTCGGTAATCTTTATGTATCACTTTCATATCGTGATAAATACGCATCAGTATTTTTAAAGAAGCTGGAAGAAACTTATTTCAACGAGTTTGATGGCGTGTTTGGAGCATGCCGCATATAAAACTATAATAAAATGAAGGTATGTATAAAACAAAGTTATATTGTTTTATACATACCTTTATTTTATATCCATCCACCATCATATTGTATAACTTGTCCTGTGAGGTAGTCATCAGACTCAAGCATCAGTTTGACAAGTCTTGCAACCCCTTCTGGTTTTCCCAGTGTCCCGGCAGGAATTTCACAGGCAAGTTCATCTAGTTCTTCTTTACTTAAGTGTCCGTTCATAGACGTGTCAATGGCACCACAGGCTATGGCATTTACCTGTATATGGCTTGGTGCCAGTTCTTTGGCAAGAGCCTTTGTAAATGAATTGACAGCTCCCTTGGAAGCAGAGTATGCAACCTCACAGCTTGCACCATACAGTCCCCACACAGAAGATATATTAATAATTTTGCCACAGTGACGGCGAAGCATATCATTAACTGCAAAGTGGCAGCAGTTATATACCGAATTGAGGTTTACGGATATGATGTTATTCCACATATCTGGTGTCGTATCCTGAAAAAGCCCTATAGATGCAATTCCAGCATTGTTTATGAGTACATCAGTTTTTCCATAGAGGCTAAGAGTTAAGTCAAACATTTCCTGGACATCTGAATAGCTTCCCATATTGCCGACATAGGCTGTACATAAAGCTCCTCTGGCAGTTATGGCATCATACGTTTCTTTTAACTCGTCTGAGCTTTTAGAACAGCTTATGACTATATTAGCAGAAGGTGAAGCAAGAGCTATAGCTATAGCCTTTCCTATTCCGCGGGATGCGCCTGTAACGATTATGGTTGTACGTTCAGAATTGGGTTTGTCAGAATTAAAATTGTCAGAATTAATCGGGTTTAATCTGTTAATAGTATTATTGTTGTTATAAAAGGTTGAATTCATGCTGCCTCCGTGTTTTTTTAGTATATAAAATGTGGACTGCAGGAGAAAATAATATACATAAAATATATCATCTGCAAACCATATTTTGTTAAAGTATTGATTATGAGATGTTTAAAACAAAAAAAATATATAGTTAACACCTGCCTAGATTCTATATCAAAAAAATATATAAAACAACCTTGACTTTTTAAATATTGTGCATCATTTACAAATGGAAACATGAAAGAAGCAATCTTAAAAAGTTGTTCGACACAAATTGACAAGAAATCAAGAAGTTATCCACATCAAAACACCTTGATTTTAACCACATTTTGACTTATACACTAAGTTATCCACAATATCCACAAAAAAGTGTATAAAACAGTCTGTGGATTTACAAGCTTAAATAGAATACATGTTTTGTTAAAAGCACTGAAAATAAAAGGAATATTAAAAAAATGTATAATCTTACTTGACAAAATCAAATCACTGTGAAGTGTAAAAAAACTTTATAAAATAAGAGTAAATTGTGTGAACATACTTGTCTAAATGTAAAATTGTGTTATAATAACAGTATCAAAAATCGTGAGGCACATTTAGTTGGCTATATTCCTTATATAATCCTTAAAGGTTAGCAACACGATAATAAAGTGATAGAAGGAGTTGGACATCATGAGATTTATAATTACAGGAAGAAATATTGATATAACAGAGGGATTAAAGTCAGCAGTAGAGGAGAAGCTTGGAAAGCTTGACAGATTCTTTGCTCCGAAACAGAAGTGAATGTAACATTAAGTGTCGAGAAGGAGAGACAGAAGATAGAGGTTACAATCCCTGTAAAGGGTAACATCATAAGAAGCGAGCAGGTAAGCAGCGATATGTATGTTTCAATTGATCTTGTCGAAGAAGTTATCGAGCGTCAGCTTAAAGAAGTATAAGAATAAGATAATCGATAAACATCAGAATGAAGCAGCATTTGCAAAGGAGTTTATAGATAATGATTATGAACCAACAGATGATGTGAAGATTATCAGAACCAAGAGATTCGGAATCAAGCCAATGGATCCTGAAGAAGCATGTGTCCAGATGGAGCTTCTAGGACATAATTTCTATGTGTTCTTTAATTCAGAGACAGAGGAAGTTAATGTTGTTTACAAGAGAAAAGGCAACACATATGGTTTGATTGAACCAGAACTTGATTAGTACATAAAAAGATTTTATAAAGTGATTTGATCAAGGTTGTCGTTTTGACTATGTTTAACAATATAGCTAAAGCGACAATCTTTTTATATATGTTTTTAATAAAATTTAGGCATTGCTTATAACTGTTATTGCCTAAATATACAAATAGTTTTAAAAGTTTCAGCTTATTTTGTGATTTGCACAAAGAAAATTGAAAATGCCAGAATCTGGCAGGAATGGAGAGTAATATGGGTTTAGTTCATAAAATATTCGGAACACACAGCCAGCATGAGTTAAAAAGGATAGCTCCTATTGCTGACAAAGTAGAAAGTTATAGAGAAGAATATGGTAAATTAACAGATGAGCAGCTTAAAGCTAAGACTAAGGAGTTTAAGGATAGATTAGCTAAGGGTGAGACTCTTGTCCAGCATATCTTAATGCACTTACTGAAGAGGGCGTAATCGTAGTTACTGTTAATGATTACCTTGCTAAGCGAGATGCTGAGCAGATGGGTATGATACATGAATTCTTAGGCCTTAAGGTTGGCGTTGTATTACACGACTCAACAAGAGAAGAGAGGCAGGCTGCATATGGAAGTGATATTACATATGTAACGAACAATGAACTTGGTTTTGATTATCTTCGTGATAACATGGCTATATATAAGAGTGAACTTGTATTAAGAAATCTTAAGTACTGTATTATAGATGAGGTCGATTCAGTGCTTATTGATGAGGCACGTACACCTCTTATTATCTCAGGACAGAGCGGAAAATCTACTAAATTATATGAACTCTGTGATATACTTGCAAGGCAATTACAGCGAGGCGAATATAAGGGTGAGAGAACTAAGATGCAGGCAATCATGAACGAGGAAGTTGAAGAAGATGGAGACTTCATCGTTAATGAGAAGGATAAGGTAGTTAACCTTACTGAACAGGGTATTCACAAGGTTGAGCAGTTCTTCCATATAGATAATTATGCGGATCCTGAGAATCTTGAAATTCAGCATAATGTTACACTTGCACTTCGCGCTCATAATCTTATGTTCAGGGATAAGGATTATGTTGTTAAAGATGATGAAGTACTTATCGTAGATGAGTTTACAGGACGTATCATGCCAGGACGCCGTTATTCAGATGGTCTTCACCAGGCCATAGAGGCTAAGGAGCATGTTAAGGTTAAGAGAGAAAGCAAGACTCTTGCTACTATTACATTCCAGAACTTCTTTAATAAGTTTGAGAAGAAGGCTGGTATGACAGGTACAGCTCTTACAGAAGAGAAGGAATTCCGTGAAATCTATAACATGGACGTTGTTGAAGTGCCAACTAACAAGCCTGTTATAAGAGTTGATTATAATGACGCTGTATTTAAGACTAAGAAAGGCAAATTTAATGCTGTTGTACAGTCTGTTATTGAATCTCATGAAAAAGGACAGCCTGTTCTTGTCGGTACAATAACAATTGAGACGTCTGAGCTTCTTAGTGAGATGTTAAGAAAGAAGGGCATACCTCATAATGTACTTAATGCGAAGTATCATGAGTTAGAGGCACAGATAGTATCAGAGGCAGGACGTCATGGTGCAGTTACTATTGCTACTAACATGGCTGGTCGAGGAACTGATATTAAGCTTGATGATGAGGCTGTTGCTGCAGGTGGTCTTAAGATTATTGGTACAGAAAGACATGAAAGCCGTCGTATTGATAACCAGTTACGTGGACGTTCTGGACGACAGGGAGATCCTGGTGAATCAAGATTCTACATTTCTCTTGAAGATGATCTTATGAGGCTGTTTGCACAGGAAAGACTTATGAATATATTCAACAGTCTTGGCGTTTCTGAGGATGAACAGATTGAGCATAAGATGTTAAGCAATGCTATAGAGACAGCACAGAAGAAGATAGAAACTAACAACTATGGTATCAGATGCCATCTTCTTGAGTATGATCAGGTTATGAATGAGCAGAGAGAGATCATGTATGGTGAGAGAAGAAGAGTTCTTAACGGAGAGAGCATGCGTTCTTCTATCATGAAGATGATAACTGATTATGTAGAGAATGTAGTTAACCGCTGTGTAAGTGAAGATAAAGATGCTAACGAATGGGATTATGATGAAATTAACGAGCTTCTTCTTCCAACTATTCCTATTGAGAGAGTGGAATACAGAGAGAATATTAAGAATAAGAATGAATTAATACATGATCTTAAGGAAAAGGCTGTTAAACTCTATGAGGATAAAGAGGCACTCTTCCCAGAGGCTGAGCAGATAAGAGAAATCGAGCGAGTAATCCTTCTCAAGGTAATTGACAGAAAGTGGATGGATCATATCGATGATATGGATCAGCTAAAGCAGGGTATCGGACTCCAGGCACTATGGACAGAGAGATCCTGTTGTCCAGTACAAGATGATGGGCTATGATATGTTCGATGAGATGACAGCAGGCATCACAGAGGATACAGTAAGACTCCTTATGCATATCCAGGTTGAGCAGAAGGTAGAAAGAGAACAGGTTGCCAAGGTAACAGGTACTAATAAGGACGAAGGACCATCTGTTAAGGGACCAGCGAGAAGAACAGAGAAGAAGATATATCCTAATGATCCATGCCCATGTGGAAGTGGCAAGAAGTACAAGAACTTGCTGCGGAAGAAAGGCATAGAATATATTTAAAAGATTTAAAAAGACAGAGGATATCATACTATGGCTGCGGAATGATAGTATCTTGATTGGAAGAATACAATAGCTTTTTTATGTCCGCGATAAAGTGCAGATTATATAGAACTAATTATTTGGAGGACATATGGTAGAGTTAGACCAGTTTAGATACAGAATTTCAGGATACGATAAGCCTATGACTCAGATTAAGAATTCTCTGGATCTTGACAATAAGCAGAAAAGGATTGAAGAATTAGAGGCTGATATGGAATCTCCGGGATTCTGGGATAATCCGGATAAATCACAGAATGCAATGAAAGAGCTTAAAGGCTTAAAGGATGCATTTGAAAGATACAATGAGCTAGAAACAGGACTTGATGATGTTAAGACACTTATTGAGATGGCAGAGGAATCTAATGATCAGTCGCTTATTCCAGAGATAGAAGAAGAGATAACGGGTCTTGAAGACAAGATGGAAAGTTTAAGGATTGAGACATTGCTTTCTGGAGAACATGATGCATGTGATGCCATTCTTACACTTCATGCAGGAGCAGGTGGAACAGAAAGCTGTGACTGGTGTCAGATGCTTCTTCGTATGTATACAAGATGGGCAGAAAGCATGGATATACAACAGAAACACTTGATTATCTTGAAGGTGAAGAAGCAGGAATTAAGTCGGTTACTATAGAGATAAGAGGAGAGAATGCATATGGACATCTGAAATCTGAACATGGTGTTCACAGACTTGTAAGAATATCTCCATTCAATGCGGCAGGTAAGAGACAGACTTCTTTCGTATCATGTGACGTAATGCCAGATATTAGATCAGGACGTAGATGTCCAGATCAATGATGATGATTTAAGAATTGATACATACAGATCAAGTGGTGCAGGTGGACAGCACATTAACAAGACGTCTTCTGCTATCAGAATTACACATCTTCCTACAGGTATTGTTGTACAGTGCCAGAACGAAAGATCTCAGCACCAGAATAAAGACAAAGCTATGCAGATGTTAAAGGCTAAGCTTTATCATTTGAAAGCAGGAAGAAAATGCACAGAAATCATCAGAATCAGAGGTGATGTTAAAGGATATTAATTTCGGAAGCCAGATAAGAAGTTACGTACTTCAGCCATATACAATGGTTAAGGATAACAGAACTAATAAGGATGTTGGCAATGCTGCAAGCGTTCTTGATGGCAATATAGATCCATTTATTAATGCATATCTTAACTGGATATCAACAGGTAAGAAAGAAGGAAAGAATAATGAAATATATAAGGTAAGGAGCAATTATGGCAGATTATATAAGACCAGTTGTATTCAGACTTAGGGAGATCAGCAGTTTGGAGTGGATATTAATCTTGTACAGTCTATAGAAAGAGAGATTAATATTGTACCGAGTTCCCAATGCAATGAAATATATAAGTGGATTGTGAATCTGAGAGGGGAGGTTATTCCTGCATTCAGTTTAAGGAAAAAGTTCAATATGGATGACAATGTTGGTGTGATTGACAATACAGTGATAGTTGAATCTTCCAGATATGAAGATTGCACTTGACGTTGATGAGGTCTTGAGATAGGTGAACTTCATGCCAGATAAGTATCACTTATGCCAAAGCTGGCAAAAACAGAGAATACAGAATATCTTGACAGAGTTGCCAAGTATAATGATACAGCTTGTTATTCTGCTTGATATTGACAAAATATTACGCAGTCAGAAGCACAGAGTATTAAGGAATTCACAGAGCAGATGAAGAATAACTAATAACACAGTGAGTGCAGTTATATGTCTGAATAAGTTTGAGAAGGGGCAATGTTTTTAAAAGAAATGCAGGGAATACTTATGGCTATAAGTTCATTACCATCACCATATGGTATAGGAACACTTGGCAAGGATGCTTATGAATTCATTGATTTGTAAGAGAATGTAATCATAAGTACTGGCAGGTACTTCCGTTGGGCCAACTACTTATGGTGACAGCCCATATCAGTCATATTCTGCATTTGCGGGTAATCCGTACTTTGTAGATCTTGATATGCTTATTGAGGCTGGATTCTTCTTAAAGTCAGAGGTTATTTCAAGAGACTGGGGAGATGGCTTTGTTCCGGTCAATGTATCTGAGGAGGAGGCTCTTAGTAACAGGTATCCTGTTAACTATGATGGGTATCTTGGTGATGACAGATATGTAAGTTACGAAAAAATGTATAGGGAAAGATTTACCATACTAAGAAAAAGCATATGAGCGTTTTAAAGAGCAGTGCCTTAAAGCAAAGTCAACGCTTGATAAAGGACTTCCTGTTTATAAAAAGTTTGAAAATTTCATAAATGATAACAAAGACTGGCTTAAGGATTATGCTTTGTTTATGTCACTTAAAGAACATTTTGACCAGAAATCATGGGGCGAATGGGACGAAGACATAAAGTTCAGACGTCCGCAGGCTATGGAAAAGTATGAAAAAGAACTTGAAGATGACATAGGATATTGGTGTTTTATACAGTATGAGTTTTATAAACAGTGGGACAGCCTGAAAAAATATGCCAACTCACAGGGAATAGAAATAATAGGTGATATTCCTATATACATGGGATATGACAGTGTTGACGTATGGGCCGGACAGAAGGAGTTCCAGCTTGATGAGAATCTTACACCTGTTAAGGTTGCAGGAGTACCACCTGATGCATTTTCTGATAAAGGACAGAAATGGGGCAATCCTTTATATGACTGGGATAAGATGGAAGCTGATGGATTTTTTGTGGTGGAGAAAGCGCATGAAGAATTCAGCAAGACTGTATGATGTTATAAGAATAGACCATTTTCTTGGGATTATTAAGTACTATACGATTCCATATGATATGCCTGATGCAAGACAAGGTTCTTATGAACAGGGACCAGGACAGAAGCTTCTGGATGCAGTTAATGAATCCATCGGTAATAAAAAAGATAATAGCTGAAGATCTTGGAGTAAATATTCCAGAGGTTGAAGAAGTGCTTGAATATAATAATTATCCAGGCATGAAAGTGTTAGAATTCGCTTTTGGTGGAGACAGAAAGAATCCGCATCTGCCATATAATTATACACAGAATCTTGTATGCTATGGTGGAACTCATGATAACGAAACACTTCTTGGATACTTTAATGAAAGAAATGATGGTGAACTGGGATATGCATATGATTATCTGGACACAAGAGATAAGTGCCGTATGGTTGATATGGTTTTCCGTGCAGCATATTCCAGCATTGCAGTACTCACTATATTTTCTGTTCAGGATATATTAAAGCTTGATAATTCAGCCCGTATGAATTTTCCTTCAAGTCTTGGAAATAACTGGAAATGGCGTATGAAGAAAAACCAGCTGAATTGGGAACACCTTAATGCGATGAGATATCTGGCCAGTGTTTTCGACCGTGAAAGAAAATAATGTTGTAAAATAGTACCAAAGTACTATTTTACAACATGCATAAATGTTATATAGTACTAAGAAGTTTAATATTGATAAAGACAATGTATTTATGACATTGTTTTTATATATAAACCTCGCATTCCTCTCCCGTTGTGCGAGGGTTTTTTATTGTTTAAACAGACATAAAACACTTGCTTTTATACAGAACATGTGCTACTATTCTTTGTACTGAGTACAACTGTCTTTCTGTGGAATACACAAAAGGCGTTGACATACTTATATACTTTAAATATGCGGAAAGGCATGAGATTATTAAAATGAAAGATAATATTAAATATTATGTTGTTAAGCAGAAAGCTCTGCCTGAAGTGCTTTTTTAAAGGTAGCGGAAGCAAACAGACTTATAGAGAATAAGAATATCTCTATAGCAGATGCTACCGAAAAAGTAGGGATAAGCAGAAGCTCCTACTATAAGTATAAAGATGATATATTTCCATTCAGAGATAATTCTAAAGGTAAGACAATAACATTTGTCCTGTCTATGGAGGATGAACCAGGACTTCTATCAGTTGTGCTTAACAAGGTAGCTGAGTTTAAGGCTAACATACTTACGATTCACCAGACTATACCGGTTAATGGTATTGCATCATTAACATTGAGAGGTTATGGAACAGTAGGATCAGGAGTGGTTGAGGTATTAACTACGAATGCTGATTCAATATTAAAAAAGGCGGGACAGTCTATAGAGGTTAAAAGCGTTTTAGACTTAAGAGATTTCCCGGGAGATCCAATCCAGGAAAAGATAGTACATGATATAGATATTATAATTAATGACCCTGAGATAGAGGTTGTTGTTGAGGTTATGGGAGGTGTAGAGCCAGCATTTACATTTGTTAAGAGAGCACTTGAGGCAGGAAAGAGTGTGTGTACATCTAACAAGGCACTCGTTGCTGCACATGGACCTGAGCTTCTTGAGATGGCTAAAGAAAGAAGACTTAATTTCATGTTTGAGGCATCAGTAGGCGGTGGAATTCCAATTATCAGACCGCTTAACCAGTCTTTAACAGCAGATGAGATTACTAAGATTACAGGTATTCTTAATGGAACAACTAACTATATTCTTACTAAGATGAGCAGAGAAGGAATCTCATATCAGGAGGTTCTTAAAGAGGCACAGGCACTCGGATATGCAGAAAGAAATCCTGAGGCTGATGTTGAAGGTTACGATGCATGCAGAAAAATAGCAATTCTCACATCGCTTGCATTTGGAAATACAGTGAAATTCGAGGAGGTGTATACAGAGGGAATAACAAAGATTTCTAATGAAGATTTTGCATATGCTAAAGAGCTTGGAAGTGTTATCAAGCTTCTTGCAACAAGCTACAGTAAGGATGGCAAGGTATATGCAATCACAGCACCATTTATGATTGACAGCACACATCCATTATATAATGTTAATGACGTTCTTAACGGAATCTATGTACACGGCAATGTATTAGGGGATGTAATGTTCTTCGGAGCAGGAGCCGGAAAGCTTCCAACAGCAAGTGCTGTAGTATCAGATGTAGTTGACTGTGTTAAGCATAAGGGTAAAAATGTTATGACAATCTGGAGTTCAGTAAAGCAGGAACTTGGTGATACATTTGACGAGACAAGAAAGTTCTTTGTAAGAATTAAGGGCGATGATGTCCAGGCAGCTAAGGCAGCATTTGGTGAAGGACAGGTTGTTAAGGTTGATGGAATTAACGGAGAGTTCGGATTTGTTACAGAACCTATGACAGAGAGAAGCATTTGAAGATGCTAAGGATAAGGTTTCTGTTATAAGCAGAATCAGAATAGATGATACTAAATTACAGTAATAATATAAAGGGAGAAAAGTAATGATTAAAGTAGTTAAATTTGGTGGAAGTTCACTTGCAAGTGCAGAGCAGTTTAAGAAGGTTGGCAATATTATCCGTGCTGATGAGGACAGAAAGTATGTGGTTCCTTCAGCACCTGGGAAAGAGATTTCCAGATGATACTAAGGTTACTGATATGCTTTACAAATGTTATGCAGAGGCAGAAGCTGGTAAGAATATTGAGAAGAGTCTTAAGGCAATTGAGGAAAGATACAATGAAATTATCAAGGGACTTGGACTTAAGCTTTCATTAAAGGAACAGTTCGAGATAATCAGAAAGAACTTTGAAGCACTTGCTGGTACAGATTATGCAGCTTCAAGAGGAGAGTACCTTAATGGTATAATCATGGCTAACTATCTCGGATATGAGTTCATAGATGCTGCTACAGTTATCTGCTTCGATAAGGATGGAGAGTTTGATTCAGAAAAAACTAATGCAGTGTGTGAAGCAAAGTTTGCTAATATTGAAAGAGCAGTTGTACCTGGTTTTTACGGAGCAATGCCTAACGGAAAGGTTAAGACATTTTCAAGAGGCGGTTCTGATGTAACAGGATCAATCGTTGCAAGAGCACTTAAGGCTGATATGTATGAGAACTGGACAGATGTATCAGGCTTCCTTGCAGCAGATCCAAGAATTGTAAATAATGCAAAGCCAATCAACGTTATTACATATAAGGAATTAAGAGAGCTTTCATATATGGGTGCATCAGTGCTTCATGAATCAGCTATCTTCCCTGTAAGAAAGGGTGGAATTCCTATCAATATTAAGAATACTAATGCTCCGGAAGATAAGGGAACAATGATTGTTGAGACAACATGTAATATGCCGGAATACACAATTACTGGTATTGCAGGTAAGAAGGGATTCGTTGCAATCAGCATTGATAAGGATATGATGAATTCAGAAATCGGATTCTGTAGAAAGGTTCTTCAGTATTCGAGGATAACGGAATCTCCTTCGAGCACATGCCTTCAGGAATTGATACTATGACAGTATTTGTTCACCAGGATGAATTTGTAGAGAAGGAACAGAAGGTTCTTGCACAGAGCTCATAGAGCAGTTAATCCTGACTCTATTGAGCTTGAATCAGACCTTGCTCTTATAGCGGTTGTAGGAAGAAGCATGAAGAAATACTCAGGTCTTGCGGGAAATATCTTCTCAGCACTTGCAAAAGCTAAGATTAATGTTAAAATGATAGATCAGGGATCTCAGAGCTTAACATCATCATTGGTGTAAGAAACAGATACTTTGAGGATGCAATCAGAACAATCTATGGAGTGTTTGTGCCAGAATCAAAGTAGTGGATTAATGCGATGGATTAATGCAGCGTTTTTTTGGTAAGACATGAAATATTCTGTATAACAGGCAGGATAGAAAGATGGGGGAAGCTAAAGATGCGAAAAATGAACTTATGCAGTTTGTAGCAGGTGTAGTTATGCTTGCAGTTGGATTGTATATATTTTCACAGAAGGTTATAGTATTTTCAGGATATGGATTTTTCTTCCTTGGTGGAGGAAGATTTTCATCAGGGCTTATTATTATTCCGCTTATTATAGGGATTGTATGGATGTTTATGACAGGGGGCTTGCTTTTGCATCAAAAGTATTTACAGCATTATCCGTGATTTTGATAATAGTATCAATTATAATGTCAACACATATTCATCTTAGTGCGATGACATTATACGAATGGATATTATTATTGGTGCTTATATTTGGAGGTGCCGGACTTGTTGGAAAGGTGCTGCTTTCAGCAGCGGAACATCTTACAGAGAGAAAAGTCATCTGAAAAAAGATAAAAACAACAGGCTATAAAGATACATTTTCAATGGAAAAAGCATAGATGATGAGATTGAAAAGATGAAAAAAGAATATCAAGTAACAATAATGAATGACCGTAGTATTGATTGATTATACTACCTGGCTATTTTATGTATGTGCTGCTTGTTTGTTGTATATTGCATATAAAACAGCAACTTGATAATAAAGCTTAATTGGTATAATTAAACATTGAAAAATAATAGAAATGGAGTTTCAAATGGATATTATTAAAGAAGATTGCAGAAGAATTAAGTTAAAAAATCACAGGTGGATGCGGCTGTAAAGCTTATAGATGAGGGGTGTACAATCCCTTTTATTGCCAGATACAGAAAGGAAGTTACAGGAGCGTTAAATGATGAACAGCTCCGTAATCTTGATGAGAGATTAAAGTATTTAAGAAATCTTGAAGACAGAAAGACTCAGGTCCTCGCAAGCATTGAAGAACAAGGAAAGCTTACAGAAGAACTTAAGGCTGCTATTACAGCAGCAGAAACAATGGTTCTTGTAGAAGATCTTTACAGACCATATAAGCAGAAGAGAAGAACAAGGGCAACAATTGCGAAAGAGAAAGGTCTTGAACCACTTGCACAGTTCATATATGCACAGGAAGCTACTGAAGATGTCCTTGTTGAAGGCAGAAAAATGTATCAGTGAGGAAGGCAAGGAAGTAAAGAGTGCACAGGAAAGGATGCTATTGCAGGAGCACTTGATATAATTGCTGAGCAGATATCAGATGTAGCAGACTACAGAACATATATAAGAGACATAACATTGAAAGAGGGAAAGCTTGTAGCAGCTGCCAAAGATGAAAAAGCTGAGTCAGTATACGAGAATTATTATGATTATAGCGAGGCACTTTCAACAATTCCGGGACACAGAATTCTTGCAATAAACAGAGGAGAGGATGAGAAGTTCCTTACTGTTAAGGTAGAAGCACCGGAAGAGAGAATACTCAGATATCTCGAGAAGCAGATATTCTTAAAGACAATGAGTATACAGCAGAATACCTTAAGAACTGCATAGCAGATGCATACGGACAGACTTATTGCACCAGCTATCGAAAGAGAGATAAGAAGCAGCCTTACAGAGACGGCAGAGGATGGGGCAATCAAAGTGTTTGGAAAGAATCTTGAACAGCTCCTTTTACAGCCACCTATAGCAGGCAAGGTTGTACTTGGATGGGATCCGGCTTTCAGAACTGGGTGTAAGCTTGCAATAGTAGACCCTACAGGTAAGGTACTTGCTACTAAAGTTGTATACCCTACAGAACCATTTAACTAAGGTCGAGGAAACTAAGAAAATGAGTTGCAGACCTCATTAGAGAAGTACCACGTTAATCTTATTTCGTGTGGTAACGGAACAGCTTCAAGAGAATCAGAGAAGATTATTTCAGATATGATACATGAGATGAATCTTCCTGTTGATTATGTAATCACTAATGAGGCGGGGGCTTCTGTATATTCAGCCAGTAAGCTTGCAACAGAGGAATTCCCTGACTTTGATGTGGCACAGAGAAGTGCAGTATCAATAGCAAGACGTGTACAGGATCCGTTAGCTGAGCTTGTAAAGATAGATCCGAAAGTCAATAGGAGTAGGCCAGTATCAGCATGATATGAACCAGAAGAAGTTAGTGAACACACTTACAGGAGTTGTAGAGGACAGCGTTAATAAGGTTGGAGTAGACTTAAATACTGCATCGGCCTCACTTCTTGAGTACATATCTGGAATATCTAAGGCGGTAGCGAAGAAATATATAGATTACAGAGAGGCTAACGGAAGATTCACGAACAGAAAGCAGCTGCTTAAGGTAGCTAAGCTAGGACCTAAGGCTTTTGAACAGTGTGCCGGATTCATGAGAATATCAGGCGGCGATAATCCGTTAGACGCAACAAGCGTACATCCTGAAAGTTATGAGGCAGCAACAAAGCTTCTTGCACTTTTAGGTTATGATATTAATTCAATAACATCAGGAGAACTTATAGGACTTAAGAGCAAAGTTAAAGATTTTGCCAAGATGGCGGATGAACTTGGAATAGGAACAATAACACTTGAAGATATCGTTAAAGAACTTGAGAAGCCAGGCAGAGACCCAAGAGATGAGATGCCTAAGCCTATATTAAGAAAAGATGTTCTTGATATGAAAGATCTTGCTTCTGGTATGATACTTAAAGGTACAGTAAGAAATGTCATAGATTTTGGCGCATTTGTAGATATAGGAGTGCATCAGGATGGACTTGTGCATATATCACAGATGAGTGCAGAAAGAAGAGTTGAGCATCCTCTTGATATTGTCAGTGTTGGTGATATTGTGGATGTAAGGGTTATAGATGTTGATGTTAACAAGGGAAGAATATCACTATCAATGATTCTTGACGAAAAGGCAGCAGCTAACAGAGGAAGAAGAAACAGCCAGGGAAGAAAGTAATAACAAAGGCGGCAATAAGCAGCATACAAAAGATAACAACAGCCAGGACAGAAATCAGAACAGAAAAAAGAAAAAAACCACAGGGGCTTAACTTAAGAGGCTTAGAGAAGTTCATGCACTAGGATTAGGAAAAACAGAAAGGCGGAATAATGGTAATGGATAGTGTTATCGAGTTTGACAGTAAGGTTACAGAGAAAGATCTGCTCAGATTTAAGTTCTATCATAAGTATCATACGATATCGGGTATGGCAGAGATTCTGCTTGCACTTATACTTATAGTGCTTGCAGTTATATCAGCAGGAAAGGTTAATGTCTCTTATACACTCATGGTTGGTGTGTTTGGAATATTTTTTTTCTTATATTTCCATCAGTAGATATGAAGCTTAGAGCCAAAAGACAGATGAAGAGTGTTGTTACATTTAAGGAAAAAGTCCATTACAGGATAGATGATTCTGGTATAACAGTAAGTCTTGGAGATATAACAGAGACTCTTTTATGGGACAAGATATACAAGATAAAGTTCGACGGCAGAAACATTGACGTTTATATGACAACAGTAAATGCCAATATAATACCTGTAAGGGATTTTAACGGGAAAGCGGCTGATTTTATAGCACTTGCAAAGAAGCATTTAAAGCCATTCCAGGTAAAGGTGAATACTGACAGACTTTCTTAATATCTTAAACAATACGGTAATCCGCAGAAATGGGTGATAATATGATTACAGAAACACGTAGTTCTAAAGAAACATATGAACTAGGATATAACATGGGTAAAAATGCCAGGGCAGGAGATGTTTATTGTCTTGATGGTGATCTTGGTGTTGGGAAAACTGTATTTACCCAGGGGTTTGCGAAGGGGCTTGGTATAAATGAGCCTATTAACAGCCCTACTTTTACTATTGTTCAGGAATATCATGATGGACGGCTTCCATTATACCATTTTGATGTATACAGAATAGGTGATATAACTGAAATGGACGAGATAGGATATGAAGAATACTTCTATTCAGAAGGTGTGTGTCTTATTGAATGGGGCAATCTTATAAGTGAAATTATGCCTGAAAATGCGACATACATTAAGATTAGTAAGGATTTATCCAAGGGATTTGACTACAGGAAAATCGAGGTAACAAAATGAAAGTATTAGCTATTGAGAGTTCAGCAGTTACGGCTTCTGTTGCGATTATGACAGAGGATACGCTTATTGCTGAATATACGATTAATTACAAGAAAACACACTCGCAGACATTGCTTCCGATGATAGATGAAATATGTCGTATGACAGAAACAGATGTGTCAGATATTGATATAGTTGCAGTGTCTGATGGTCCGGGTTCATTTACGGGATTAAGGATTGGAGCGGCTACAGGAAAAGGGATAGCACTTGCTAAGGATAAGCCTATGGTGGCTGTACCTACGCTTGAGGCTATGGCTTATAATCTTATGGGAGACAAAAGACTTATATGCCCTGTCATGGATGCAAGAAGACAGCATCTTTACAGTGGTTTATACAGATTTGATGCAGAAAAGCTTGAAATTATACATGAACAATGTCTTATATCGTATCGAACTGGTAGATATACTTAATGCACAGGATGAAGAAGTGGTATTTGTCGGAGATGGCATAGATGTTGCAGGAGATTATATAAAAGATAATCTTAAGTGCAGATATAGTTTTAGTAAACCTCATATAAAGACACAGAGAGCATCAAGTGTTGCACTTGCGGCTATATACATGGCACAGGAAGGAAAGACTATTAATTCGGATCTTATGAAGCCGGATTATTTACGTCCATCACAGGCTGAAAGAGAACATAATAAATAAATCAGCAGATAGTCATGAGCATATGAAGACATGAATATACTAATGAAAGTTTAATGCTTAGAATAGGAGTAAAGGATTATGGAATACCATGTCAGAACAATGGAAGAAAGAGATGTTCCTTATGTGTCAAAGATAGAGAATGAAATATTTTCACTGCCATGGTCTGAAAAATCTTTCATAGATGCTGCATGTAATCCGGATAACATATATCTTGTATGCGAGCGTACAGGAGAAATAGCAGGATACTGTGGTATGTGGACTGTTATGGGTGAGGGCAATGTAACTAATGTTGCTGTGCATCCATCATATAGAAGACAAGGTGTGGCTGAAGCACTTCTTAAAGAAATGGAAAGAAGGGCGAAAGAAAAATCAGTAACAATCTTTTTTCTTGAAGTCAGACAAAGCAATGAAGCAGCAAAAAAACTTTATGAAAAACTTGGGTATAGTCCTATAGGTACAAGGAAAAAGATTTTATGAAAGACCTGTAGAAGATGCTATTGTTATGTCAAAGATATTATGATGCGAGGCTGCTTATAGGCAGGCTGTATGTGAATTATATAATGAACTACATGTAAAATAACGAAAAAAAGAAAGGAGCCGATATGTTAGACGTATGTTTATTAGGAACAAGTGGGATGCTTCCATTACCAGGGCAGATGGCTCACTTCACTTATGACAAGATATAATGGAAGTAGTCTTCTTATAGATTGCGGTGAAGGAACACAGATAGCGATAAAAGAAAAAGGATGGAGCTATAATCCTATAGATGTAGTGTGCTTTACGCATTATCATGCAGATCATATAAGCGGGCTGCCGGGATTGCTGCTTACGATGGGCAATTCAGACAGAAAAGAGCCGCTTACACTTATCGGACCTAAGGGTCTTTCAAGAGTGGTGAATGCTTTAAGGGTGATAGCACCGGAGCTTCCTTTTGAAATAAATATGATAGAACTTAATGGGCAGCAGGAACATTTGTCGATAAAAGGATATGAAATAGATGCGTTCCGTGTAAATCATGCGGTTACATGTTATGGGTATACTATAAGTATACCAAGAATAGGAAAGTTTAATGCCGATAAGGCAAAAGAGCTTGGCATACCATGTCGTATATGGAATAAGCTGCAGCATGGACAGGAAATTGAGCATGAAGGTGTTACATACACGCCGGATATGGTTATGGGAGCACCTAGAAAAGGTATAAAGCTTACTTATTGTACGGATACAAGACCAGTACAGGCTATAGTTGATAATGCGAAGAATTCAGATCTTTTTATATGCGAAGGCATGTATGGGGAAAAGGATAAAGAGTCAAAGGCGAAAGAATATAAGCATATGACATTCTATGAGGCAGCAGAGCTTGCTAAAAATGCTGATGTTAAGGAAATGTGGCTCACACATTATAGTCCATCACTTATAAGACCAGCTGACTATGTAGGGAATATAAAAAATATATTTAAAAATGTACGTGCAGCGAAAGATGGGCAAAGTGTTACACTTAATTTTGAAGATGAAGAGTAGAATAAGGTTACATAAGTTGTATTGAGCGTGAGAAAAAAGGAGCAGCCTATGAAAAAACATTGAGAATGGTATTAGCCGTAATATTATGTGCGGTATTATGTATTGGATATTATTATTATCTTGCAAACAAACCATCAAAAAAGGATGCTACAGACAAGGTGGTCCAGAATGACGAGCTTGCATATCTTGTAGCAAGAAATATAAGTGATAACTATCCGGAATCTGTAAGGGATGTTGTTAAGCTTTATGCAAGAATAACGAAAGAGTACTATGAGAGTGATATATCAGAAGAGGATATTGAAAAGCTTGGACATCAGGCAAGATTGTTGTTTGATGATGAACTTAAAAATACGCAGACTGATGAAGAGTTCATGAGGGCATTAAAAAGAAGATATAAGCATATATAGAAATAACGATGCCCGAATCAGCAGCTTCAGCCTTCAGAGTGCTAATGAAACTAAGTATACAACATTTAATAATAGAGAATATGCATCATTGCAGCTTGTGTATTATATACGAGAAGGAAGCAACCTTAGAACATCAGGTACTAAGTTTACTTTAAGAAAAGATAATTCAGGCAAATGGAAGATATTATACTGGGAATTAGTTGATTCGGTAGATTTAAGCTGAATAACAAGTTGATTGGCTTTATATGTAGAGCAGGCATGATAAAGCAGTAAATATATCTATTGATATTATAATTAATGTCTGCAGAATGGAGAATAAATGGAAGAACAAAAAATGATGTGCTGATACTGGCTATTGAGAGCTCATGTGATGAGACAGCGGCAGCGGTTGTAAAGAATGGAAGAACAATATTATCTAATATTATTAATTCACAGATTGCTATTCATACAGAATATGGTGGAGTTGTTCCTGGAGATAGCTTCAAGGAAGCATATAGAAAATATAAATCCTGTTATAAGAATGGCTTTGATGAGGCAGGAGTAACACTTGATGATATAGATGCAATAGGTGTTACATATGGTCCTGGGCTTGTGGGAGCACTTCTTGTAGGAGTTGCGGAGGCTAAAGCTATAGCATTTGCAACAGGCAAGACCTCTTGTTGGGTGCATCATATAGAGGGACATATTGCGGCAAACTATATAGAAAACAAAGAACTTGAGCCGCCTTTTGTATCACTTGTTGTATCAGGTGGACATACCCATCTTGTTAAAGTTAATGATTATGGTAAGTTTGAAATAATAGGAAGAACAAGAGATGATGCGGCAGGAGAAGCTTTTGACAAGGTTGCAAGGGCAAT
>VOFC01000386.1_pt1:0-5000 | contig 78998 bp, 118 predicted proteins | sample 5384161 | NCBI WGS metagenome assembly VOFC01 (sample SAMN12384722, study PRJNA508395) | human gut metagenome | isolation source: healthy gut B | host: Homo sapiens | reverse complement strand
TTCCGACCCGCACGAAAGGCGTAATGATTTGGGCACTGTCTCGACAATGCACCCGGTGAAATTGAAATACCAGTGAAGATGCTGGTTACCTGCGCCAGGACGGAAAGACCCCATGGAGCTTTACTCTAGCTTGATACTGGGGTTCGGTATTGCATGTACAGGATAGGTGGGAGACTGAGAAGATGTGTCGCCAGATGCATCAGAGTCGATGTTGGGATACCACCCCTGCAGTACTGGGCTTCTAACCTGCAGCCGTGACCCGGCTGGGGGACAATGTCTGGTGGGGAGTTTGACTGGGGCGGTCGCCTCCGAAAGAGTATCGGAGGCGCTCAAAGGTTCCCTCAGAATGGTTGGAAACCATTCGAAGAGCGCAAAGGCAGAAGGGAGCTTGACTGCGACACCGACGGGTGGAGCAGGTACGAAAAAAGTAGGACTTAGTGATCCGGTGGTATGAAAGTGGGATTGCCATCGCTCAACGGATAAAAGCTACCCTGGGGATAACAGGCTTATCACTCCCAAGAGTTCACATCGACGGAGTGGTTTGGCACCTCGATGTCGGCTCATCGCATCCTGGGGCTGTAGTAGGTCCCAAGGGTTGGGCTGTTCGCCCATTAAAGCGGTACGCGAGCTGGGTTCAGAACGTCGTGAGACAGTTCGGTCCCTATCCGGCGTGGGCGTAGGATATCTGAGAGGAGCTGTCCTTAGTACGAGAGGACCGGGATGGACTGACCTCTGGTGCACCGGTTGCATTGCCAAATGCATAGCCGGGTAGCCAAGTCGGGACGGGATAAACGCTGAAGGTATCTAAGCGTGAAGCCCCCCTCAAGATGAGATATCCCATAACGTAAGTTAGTAAGACCCCTTGAAGACGACGAGGTAGATAGGCAGAAGGTGGAAGTGTGGTGACATATGGAGCTGATCTGTACTAATAGGTCGAGGGCTTAACCAAGAGAAAAGGTTAAGACGGTTTGGATAGAACAAAGAGAGTTATTCTTAAGAGTAATCGGATGAAAAAGTATTTGAATTTTAATGTGCAGTTTTGAAAGAGCAATCTTTCAATTTTATAATCCTCGATAGCTCAATGGTAGAGCACTCGGCTGTTAACCGAGTTGTTGTAGGTTCGAGCCCTACTCGGGGAGTTATAAGAATGGATATAGGACAATAGGATAATTGTTCCAATTCATTCTTATATTTTTTTATACGGCTCCATGGTCAAGCGGTTAAGACACCACCCTTTCGACTCCGACAGTCGGCTTTTTGGACCTTTAGCTCAGTTGGTTAGAGCAACCGGCTCATAACCGGTCGGTCCTGGGTTCGAGTCCCCGAAGGTCCACTTGTTCTACTCGTTATGGCCTGGTGGCTCAGCTGGTTAGAGCGCCGCCCTGTCACGGCGGAGGTCGTGGGTTCGAACCCCATCCGGGTCGCTGCTATCATTATGATGGCAATAATTAATAATACACCAAGCCGGTGTGGCGGAACTGGCAGACGCACAGGACTTAAAATCCTGCGGGACTTATACTCCCATACGGGTTCGATTCCCGTTGCCGGCACTAAACACGAAAGTGTTTAGGAAGTACGTGTAGCTCAGCTGGATAGAGCGTCTGGCTACGGACCAGAAGGTCGCGAGTTCGAATCTTGTCACGTACATTTATTAACCTTGCATAGTTGCAAGGTTTTTTTAGTTTCACGAAACAATAATTGAAAGCATTTTCATGTATGAATAAAATAAGACAAAATAGCAATACTACATTAATGTAAAAATATTTATGGAGGTTGATATTATGTCAAAGAACACATCTAAAAATTCAACAAATTCAAAGAATTCTACTAATTCCAGCAATTCAACAAACTCAAGAAATTCTTATAATGAAACTAATTCAACAAACAGCAAGAATCAGTCATCTAAGAATTCCAAGAATAAGACATCAGGTTCTGATGAGTCCGATTGCTATTAGTCAGAATATAGGTCGCATATGCGGCCTTACATAACAAAATGGTAATAAAAAATACTAATTAAAGTATAATATATTAAATTCTATATTGTGTGGGTAAACTATGTCATGTGAAATGATAAGTTCAAGAAAAATAGATTATTATGTAAATGATCCATATGTAACAATAATTGATATAAGATTGAAGGAAAAATATGTATATTCGAGGATAAAAGGAGCAATACATTATGAATATAACAAGCTGGTTGATGATATAAATAATATATATAAATGCGGAAAGATTTCTTATGAATTTAGAAAAATATTTGGTAATAAGGAAAAAATATACATATTTTATTGCGATAAAGGTGCTATGAGTCTTGTTATATGCGAAAAGATGTCTGGGCTTGGATATATATGCAAGACAGTTGTAGGAGGATTTGAGGCATATAAAGGAATGTGTGTAATCAATTAACGGATTGACACTCATTTGCGTAGGCATTAATATATATATAAATGTACATTTGGAGGATATATGAATACATATGAATTAATTGCTCCCTGCCATTTTGGTCTGGAATCAGTATTAAAAAGGGAGATATATGATCTTGGATATGATATATCATCGGTAGAGGATGGAAAGGTCACTTTTGTAGGTGATTCTGAGGCCATATGCCGTGCTAATATAAATTTAAGGACTACAGAGCGAATTTTGATTAAAGTGGGTCAATTTAAGGCTGAGACATTTACAGAGCTGTTTGACAATACTAAAGCTCTTGAGTGGGAGAATTATATACCTAAGAATGGCAAGTTCTGGGTAACAAAAGCTAATTCTGTTAACAGTAAATTGTTCAGCAGTTCTGATATCCAGTCAATTGTTAAGAAAGCAATTGTAGAGAGACTTAAAGAACATTATAGAATTGGATGGTTTGAGGAAGATGGTGATTCTTATCCTATAAGAGTAACTATTATGAAGGATATTGTGACTATTGCACTTGACACATCGGGTGATTCTCTTCATAAGAGAGGTTACAGACCAGCAGCAGGAAAGGCTCCTATATCTGAGACACTTGCTGCGGCGCTTATTATGCTTACACCGTGGAGAGGCGACAGAATTCTTGTTGATCCATTCTGCGGAAGTGGCACATTTCCAATTGAGGCGGCTATGATAGCAGCTAATATTGCACCAGGGAATGAACCGTAAGTTTACTGCACAGAAGTGGACTAACATAATTGACAAGCAATTGTGGTATGATGCTGTTGATGAAGCCGAGGATATGATTAATCTTGATGTTGAAACAGATATTCAGGGCTTTCGATATTGACGCAGATGTTATAAGGAAGGCAAGAAGCAATGCGGAGAATGCCGGAGTAGAGAAGTTAATACATTTTCAGGAAAGAAGCGTGGCAGACCTAAGCCATCATAAGAAATACGGTTTTATTATAACTAATCCGCCTTATGGTGAAAGACTTGAGGATAAGGAGACACTTCCAGGAATATATTCTGCATTTGGACGACAGTTTGCAAAATTAGATTCATGGTCAGCCTATATGATTACTTCATATGAGGATGCTGTCAAATATTTTGGCAGAAAGCCGGATAAGAACAGAAAGATATATAATGGAATGTTAAAGACATATTTTTACTCATTCCAGGGACCAAAGCCGCCTAAGAAAGAGAAGGGACAGGAAAGATAATTATGACTACTATTATTTTAGCGTCTAATAATAAGGACAAGGTTAAGGAAGTTAAAGAGATTCTTAAAGGGTATAATGTTATCTCTCTTAAGGATGCTGGAATTGACCTTGATGTAGAGGAAAATGGCACTACATTTGAAGAAAATGCGTTGATTAAGGCAAGAGCTGTATGCAAACTTACAGGACAGCTTACAATGGCAGATGATTCAGGACTGGAGATTGATTATCTTAATAAAGAGCCTGGCGTGTATTCTGCCAGATATATGGGACATGATACATCATATGATATTAAAAATGCTTCTCTTATTAAACGACTTGAGGGTGTTGAAGGGCAGGACAGAAGCGGCAGGTTTGTATGTGCTATAGCAGTGTGTTTTCCTGATGGAAGGGAAATTGTTAAGAGAGGCACAATGGAGGGGCTTATAAGCAAGGAAATCGTTGGAGACAATGGTTTTGGCTATGACCCTATAGTCCATCTGCCTGAATATGGTAAAACATCAGCACAGCTTGATCCTGAAGAGAAGAATAAGATAAGCCACAGAGGTAAGGCGCTTGAACTTATAAAGAAAGAACTGGATGAGTGCCTCTAATTGGCTCGTTCTGGAGGTTTTATGCAGAGGATAATGATTGTTAGCGATTCACATAGAAGACACGGTAATCTGGCAGAGGCAATATATAATGAGCAGCCATTCGATTTACTTATTCATCTTGGTGATATCGAAGGGGAAGAAGATATAATACAGGAGCTTGCCGGGGGTGAAACAATAATGGTACCGGGTAATAATGATTTCTTTTCACCTCTTCCAAGAGAACGTGAGATAGAACTTGCAGGGAAAAAAGTACTTTTGACACACGGCCATTATTATTATGTTTCTCTTGATTTGCAGACTCTCAGGGAAGAGTGTATAGCAAGAGGAATTGATATAGTTATGTTTGGACATACTCACAGACCATTGATACAGATAGAAGATGAACTTACATTCATTAATCCTGGAAGCATATCATATCCTCGTCAGGCAGATAAAAGATGTACATATATTATGCTTGAAATTGATGATAATGGTGAAATGTCTTTTAATTTAAAGTATGTATAAATCCAGTAAATATGCGGGTTTACAGACTTGTAGAAAAAAATTTGAAAAAAATTCAAAAAAAGTGTTGACAGATAGTACACCTTATAATATAATCATTCTTGCGTTGCGGAACAGAGCGAACGCAAGAAACAAAAACGGGGTGTGGCTCAGCTTGGCTAGAGCGCTTGATTTGGGATCAAGAGGTCGCAGGTTCGAATCCTGTCACCCCGACTTACAACTTAATATATTATGCGGGTGTAGTTCAATGGTAGAACACTAGCCTTCCAAGCTAGATACG
>VOFC01001062.1_pt1 | contig 79264 bp, 142 predicted proteins | sample 5384161 | NCBI WGS metagenome assembly VOFC01 (sample SAMN12384722, study PRJNA508395) | human gut metagenome | isolation source: healthy gut B | host: Homo sapiens | reverse complement strand
AATGCAAGCAGAAAAGAACATCGCAATAAGGACTTGGCTGAAATGGAAGTGGTATATCAAGCCGGAAGTCACGCAAGCAGAGTTGGTGCTTTAGTGTGTTGTTTGCTTTCGCTGTTATCTTCTGTGCTTGCTCATACTATGATTTACAGTCCGTGGGTTATATACTGCAGCATTATTGCAACACAATGGTTAGTTCGTTTTACCAAAATAAAGCGAAAGAGTGATTTGGTCTTGACCGTTCTGTTTTTTGTGCTTTCCATTTTGGCATTTGTTGGATTTGTTAGCCATCTTTTAGAGGTGAGAATATGAAAGAACAATTACAACTGAAAAATCACTTAAAGGAAGTTCGCACAGAAGCAAATCTTTCTCAAGCTCAACTTGCAGAAATGGTAGGGGTATCAAGAAATACGATTAGTTCTATTGAGACAGGACAGTTTAATCCAACTGCAAAATTGGCTCTAATTCTTTGTATTGCATTGGACAAAAAATTTGAGGAACTATTCTATTTTTAGGAGGTCATTATGGAAAATATTATAATGTTGATTTTGGGAGTGTTCATATCTGTTGTGGGAATTGTAAATATCAAAGGCAATATCAGCACAATTCACTCTTATAACAGGCGAAAAGTAAAGGAAGAAGATATACCAAAGTATGGAAAAACAGTCGGCACAGGAACGCTGATTATAGGAATATCTCTTGTATTAGGTTTTATTGTTTCGTTTTGGAGTGAAATAATTATAGATTATATCATTCTTCCAGCAGTTATTGTCGGATTAGGCTTTATATTGTATGGACAGTTCAAATACAATAAAGGAATTTTTTAAGAATCAGGGAGGTATAAAGATGGAATTGAACACAATATCAGGTCTGGCGATAGCGGGAGTTATCTGCTCCGTTGTCCTCTCGATGGGCGTACCGATTGCTTTGTTCATTGCAGGAAGGGTGAAGCTTAAGGCAAGGATTTCCTCGTTCTTTATCGGAGCAGGAACCTATCTGCTGTTTGCCATGCTGTTGGAGCAGCTGCTGCATGTTCTTGTCATTCAGTTCTGCGGACTGAACGCACAGAGCAGGCCATGGCTTTACTATGTGTACGCGGCTTTGGCTGCAGCGGTTTTTGAAGAGACCGGAAGACTGATTGCCATGAAGTTCTGGATGAAGAAATGGCTGGATTTTCCAAATGCACTGATGTATGGAATCGGGCATGGCGGTGTGGAGGCCATTCTGCTCGGAGGACTCTCCGGAATCAGCAATCTTGTGTCCATGCTGATGATCAACAGCGGAGCCATGCAGAATACGCTGGCGGCACTTCCTGCTGAGTCTGCAAACCAGACCGTGTCACAGCTGTCAGCCCTATGGACAACACCGGCACCACTCTTTTTTGTAAGCGGAATCGAAAGAATCAGTGCCATCATTCTGCATATCGGGTTGTCACTGCTGATCTATCGGGCGGTAAAGGCAGGCAAATGCAGGACAGCGGCTTTTACAGCGGTTCTTGCATATGGGATTCATTTTATCGTGGACTTCTTTGCCGTGGCAGGTCCGGCGCTTCTTCCCATCTATGTGATTGAAATTGGTGTCTTTGTGATGGCAGCCGGAACTCTTGTTATGGCGCTGAAGATGGGAAGGATGGAAGAACTGTGAATTCCAGTTTTCTGCTATCATAAAACAGAATATATCTGACAGAACGCACCGTAGAAATACGGTGTTATAAAATTGCACCGGATTGGTGCGGTTTCGATTTGTCATTTCTGCCACTTCCTTTCTGATTTTGGGTACAAAAAACTGCTGTAAAATGTTCGATTTTTACAACAGTTCGTTTCAGGTTTTATTCAGTTTTTGGCGCAATCACCCACAGCAAATTGTAGCAAAGAAGGTAGGAACGGTCAATACATTTCGACGGTAAAATGAAGAATAACCGAAGAAAAATCGAGAGAGGGTTAGGGATACTATGGAAATTCGACCACACAGACGATAGGAAAGTGTGGGAGATTTCGCCTGTGTCATGACACAGGCAGAGCTTCCAGTGCAGGATTGTGTGGTGTGGGAAGTATTACTCTAAGCGGAGGAAAAAGGTAGTGTTTGATTTATTTGATATTTTTGAAAGGAGTTGAGATAAAATATTGGTTTAATAGTTTAATTCGTTTTAAGAAAAAATGAGGAATCTTTTAATCATTTTAAGTGCATAACCCGTTATTATATATAGATAGATATTCAATGGAAAGGAGTCTGATGCGTGTTGAGTGATGACGAATTAGTGGAACAGATTCTACTTGGAAATGAAAATGCAGCAGAAGAATTGATAAAACGCTATTATACATCTATTTTACGTTACTGTAGGTGGCATTGCTCTAATCTGGAAAAAGCAGAAGACCTGACTCAGGCAACATTTTTGAAGTTGTTTAAGAATTTATCCGGATATAAAGGGAAAAAGAAATTTAAGGCTTATCTATACACGATTGCAAACCATTTATGTATTGATGAAAGTAGGAAGGTTGAGTTTTCTCCATTAGAAGATGAAGAAAATATAGTGCATGAGTATAACGACATAGTTCGGCTAGAGGATAGGGCAGAGATAAGCTATTTTTTGAATTTTTTATCATCAGAACAAATGGAAGCAGTCATTCTACGCTTTGGAGAACAACTTAGTTTTGGAGAGATTGCAAAAGTGATGGGATGCAATATGCGAACAGCACAAAGCAGGGTTCGTAATGCTTTAAAAATTATGAAAAGGAGCAGGAAAATGAAAGATAAAAATTTGAAGGGCTATTTACAGCAATCTTTAGGAGAGGAAGTACAGCCTAAAAGATTAGAGGAAACGATTAAGCTTTGCACTGAAATTGTACGAGAACAGGAAGTGACTAGGGCAGAACCGAGGACAGGTTTCTTTCACTATCTTTCAGATGTATTTCGCTTTGAAGGTATTCCAATATTTGGTTTGCAGGCAGTAACGTTATTTATAGTTTGTTTAACAATTGCTAGCATTGCAGACGTGCCAAAGAATATACCAATTTTTATGCCGCTGTTTGTATTGGCTATCATACCAGCAATTTTTAAAAGCCAGTATTATGGAATGAGCGAGATTGAAGCGGTAACAAGAGCTTCTGGTGCCCAAATCACGTTAGCAAAGCTGGTTCTGGCTGGGGCGGCTAATTTGGTGTGTATAACAATTCTTTTTGTGCATGGAAGTTTATTTGCAAAATTCTTATAAAGAGATTGGACAGATAGTCCTATACTGCCTGGTTCCGTACTTAGTGTGTATGGTTGCGTTGCTACGTTTGATCCGCTTGCAAAAGAAACAGAGTTTACAGATATGTGCGATTGTAATGTTGGGTTCCTGCATTTGTTGGGGTATGTCAGCAAGGATATTGCCATGGTTATATGAAACATCAGCAGTGGGGGTGTGGATTGTTACATTTTTGATTTTTGCTATGTTCTTTATAAATGAAATTCATTATATTGCAGAGATGAGACAGGAAGGAAAAATGTATGGAATTGTCGCTTGATCGTTTAACAAAACAGTATGGCAGGAAAATAGCGGTAGATTGTGTTAGTGCGACCTTAAAGCCGGGAGTATATGGTCTTTTTTGGGGGCTAACGGTGCAGGTAAAACAACATTGATGCGTATGCTATGTGCTGTTTTGGAGTCAACCTCAGGGGAGGTATTGCTGGATGGAAAAGAAATAACTTCGATGGGGGCAGATTACCGGAATGTGTTGGGTTATTTACCACAGGATTTTGGATATTATCCAAATTATACTGCGGTGGAGCTCTTAATGTATATTGCAGCACTGAAAGGAATACCGAAGAATGTTGCAAAAAAACGTGTGACTGAATTGTTGGAAGTGGTTGATTTAAGCCATGTGGCAAACAAAAAAAGTAAAAACTTTTTCTGGTGGTATGAAACAAAGAGTAGGAATTGCACAGGCGTTACTTAATAATCCGAAAATTTTGATTTTGGATGAGCCGACTGCAGGACTTGATCCGAAAGAGCGTGTCCGTTTTCGTAATCTGCTCTCAGAGTATGCAGACGATAAAATTGTAATTCTTTCCACACATATTGTATCGGATATAGAAGCAATAGCAGATGAAGTGCTATTGATGAAAAAAAGGAAAAGTTGTATTGCAGGGTACGGTTCCAAAGTTGATTCACAAGGCAAATGGTAAGGTTTGGGAACTTTCTGTTTCTCCACAAGAAGCTAGACAATGGCAGACAAAAACAACGGTTGCTAATTTACGGCATGAAGGAAAAGAAATTATATTGCGTATTATTTCAGACAATATGCCTAGTGAGCGAGCGGTTCCTTGTGAAGCTACATTGGAAGATCTTTATTTATTTTATTTTCCCACAGAGGAAGGAGTGAAATAGAATGGAACTATTTTGGTTAGAGCATAAGAAAAAGTTATGGCGAAAGAAAATTGTTAAAATATGTGTGTTGTTGTGTTTTGTTTATTGTGTAATTTTTGGAAGCATACTTTCGTTTCAATGGTTCAGTTTTGGCAGTTCAGATGACTATACAAGTGCTTTTGGCAATAATTTTGATGGATATACAGTAATAAAGGATAGTCAGGAATATGCACTTTCATTTGGTGGAGAATTGACGGATGAAACCTTGCAGAAAATAGTAAGTAATTATCAGCAAATGGAAGCTGACGGTATGGAGGAAGAACTGGAAAAGACAGACTGGCAGATAGTTAATAGTTGGCTCGGAACATTGTATCCGGAGCTTCGAGATACCAGTAATTATAAAACGATGATAAGCTATGTTGATCCGGATAAGTTAACAGGCTTCTATGAAAGAAGACAGCAGGTGCTTGATGAGTTTTTGGAGGTCAGTGGTCAGGTAGGAGCTGAAAAAGAGTATTTACATCAGATAGAGCGAAAGGTAGAAAAACCATTTCGTTATGAATGGGTAGAAGGATGGTCAACGCTTCTTGGTAGTATGGTTGCGGATCTGGGAGTTGTGATGGCTTTGTTTCTCGGTATTGTTTTATCCTCTTTATTTGCGGGCGAATGGCATGATAATACAAGCACACTAGTATTGACGACTCGAAATGGTTGGGGGAAAATAGCTCTTGCCAAAATTCTTACTGGTTTCGCGTTTACAGTGGAGTTATTTGCATTACTTGCTGTTTCAAGCGTTATATCACAGTTGTTTTTTATGGGAACTGCCGGATGGAATATGCCGATTCAGAATATCAAGCTGATTGCTGTTGCACCTATGAATATGCTGCAGGCAGAAATTTATGAATATGCTTTTGTACTGCTTGGAGCAATAGGTTTTGCCGGAATTGTTATGTTTATATCAGCGGCTGTAAAAAATAATGTACTTACCTTACTGCTTAGTCTGGCTGTTGTATATGGACCAATGATGATTGCAGAATATCTTCCTTATGAAATGCAAAAAGCATTGGATTTAATACCATTGGTAGGAAGTTCAACAGATATTTTCAGAACGAATACTTTTCGTATTTTTGGGAAGCTTATCTGGTCACCATATCTACTTATTACAATTCCTGTCTTGATTGGTATTCTATGTATGCCATTCGCTATAAAGAGCTGGTCAAGAAGGATGAAGGCATAAATAACAATATGGCAAAGAAAAGAGATAAAAAAAATAAGTTGCGAGGGAAATGGTTGAGAGGAATTATCATAGTTTACTTGCTTTTGATACTATGTAATCTATTTCACGAATTTCCTTCAAGATTAGGGAATTTACATAGTATTCCAGTTTCGGAGGAGTGGTATTTAATTGTAATAAACCGTTGGAATGAAATACCGGAAGATTATAGAGTGGAATTAACAGAGTTATCGAATGGTCAAAAGGTGGATAGCAGGATATATCCGTATTTACAAGAAATGTTTGATGCAGCAAGAAAGAAAGATGGAATATATCCGGTTGTTTGGGAAGGTTATCGAACTTATGAAGAACAGCAGAAAATATTAGATGATAAGATAAAGGCTTATATAAATGAAGGATATTCACAGTCAAGAGCAGAAAGAACTGCTAAGGAATGGGTAGCTTTGCCCGGAACAAGTGAACACCAATTAGGCATTGCAGTTGATATAATCAAAGAGCTCAAATGATGAGGTATATACGTGGCTTGCCACAAATGCACATAATTATGGTTTCATATTACGGTACCCACAAGGGAAACAGGAGATTACAGGGACAAGCTATGAGCCATGGCATTATCGTTATGTAGGAGTAGATGCGGCACGTTTTGACTTTCCTTCTTTTTTTCTTTCTTCAAAATAAATCTATATATAATGGCGGTACTGTCGACCTAAAAGCTTTAGTTCTGCGTAAATACTTTCTTCCGGTTCATATTCTTTCAGTCGATACCAATGATCAATTCCTACACTTATCATCTGTAACCTCCTAAAAATCTGTAATTGTCCCATCCACACTTATTACCACTCATTTTAGTTCGTTACACGAAAGCACCTTGCGGGTTTCAACCTGCTTAAACGACCGCTTATAATAAGGGGCGGTTGACAGTTTTTATGACGGATGTGGTTAATCCAAAAAGCTGCTCGCCAGACCAATTACTCCCTTATCATAAAAAAATAAGTGCAGAAGATAAAGCACTAATGGTATACTTTATCTCTTACACTTATATGGTACTAAATGGAGCTATTGCTCCATAGATTGATTACTCATCTATTTTGCAACAGCCCCTTTGTCTTTGATGAATAAAGGTCAATTTTTTATTTAACTATTCTCACTATTATTTGATTCAGTGATTTTTTTCTTCTTTGGAGAAACAAGTTTGTGACCAGAATAAATGGACATGCCCATACAAAGCAATGAAGAATAGGCAAAGTATTTATGTGCAGTCATAGATTTTTTGATTCCAGAATAAATGCATCCCAACATACAGAAAAGTGCGCCTAAGGACCAGTATTTATGTGATTTCATGATTTGATACCCCCTTTGATTTAACTGATTCAATCATAACGCTTTTTTTACGAAAATGCAAAGAAAAACTTTGAATATTTTTATTGACAACAGGATGATAGTGGTATACAATCCTTATTAAGAATTAATCCTAATAAGGAGGGATAATGACAAGTAGGAGAAATACCATTCAAAAAGATCTTGTAAGAAATGCCGTATACGAAATGAGAAGACACGTTACAGCAAATGAAGTGTATGAATTTGTAAAAGAAGCATATCCTACAATCGGAAAGGGAACTGTATATAGAAATCTTGATATATTGGTAGAGGAAGGTGCATTAAGAAAGGTTGAAGTTCCGGATGGACCGAACCGATTTGATTTTACATTGAAAAAAGATCATTACCATGTAAGATGTATAAAGTGCGGTGAAATTTTTGATGTGGATATGGATCAAATACCAATGGATTTGCTGGAAAAAAGAATTCATACACTCATGGAATTGAATTTGTGGATTATGATATTTCATTTAAAGGCATTTGCCCTTCCAATCAGGAAATGCAGGGCCAGAATGGTTTAAATTACAGAAGGAACAAATGCATGGATTTCTGTGACAGTTACTAAAACAGTTGACATGTTTATTGGTGAAAACAGAGGACATATGATTATTATCAGACAATATGGCGTTGCAGAATTTGGCGGATATGAATATGAATATGGGCGAGGAATTACCGGATGACTTTATATGTCCTTTGTGCAAGCACCCGGCATCAGATTTTGAAAAAGTAGTAAAGAAAACGGAGGTAAAAGAGATGGCAGCAAACAAATATGCAGGAACACAGACAGAGAAGAATTTACAGGAGGCATTTGCAGGGGAATCACAGGCAAGAAATAAGTATACCTATTTTGCTTCTGTAGCGAAAAAGGAAGGTTACGAGCAGATGTCAGCATTGTTTTTAAAGACTGCAGATAATGAGAAAGAACATGCAAAGATGTGGTTCAAGGAATTAGCAGGAATTGGTGATACAAAGGAAAACCTGGCGGCAGCGGCAGAAGGCGAAAATTATGAGTGGACAGATATGTATAAGGCTTTGCTAAAACAGCTGAGGAAGAAGGATTCCCTGAGCTTGCAGCAAAATTCAGGGCAGTAGGTGAGATTGAGAAGCACCATGAGGAAAGATATCGTGCACTTCTTAAGAATATTGAAACTGCACAAGTATTTGAAAAGAGCGAAGTTAAGGTATGGGAATGCCGTAACTGCGGACATATTGTGGTAGGAACTAAGGCACCTGAAGTATGTCCGGTATGTAATCATCCACAGAGCTATTTTGAAGTACATGAAGAGAATTATTAAGGAGATGAGATTATTACGAAGAAGAAAGTGATTAATTCAAAAAAAGCAGTAATGATAGGCTGTGGCTTTGTTGGTTCTGCATCGGTATTTGCTCTGATGCAGAGTGGCTTGTTTACAGAGATTGTCCTTATCGATGCAGATAAGAACAAGGCAGAAGGAGAAGCGATGGATATCAGTCATGGTATTCCATTTGCGAGTCCGATGAAAATATATGCCGGAGATTATGATGATGTGGCTGATGCTGCAATTGTTGTCATATCTGCCGGAGCGGGACAGAAACCGGGAGAGACAAGGCTTGATCTCGTCAACAAAAATGTAGCAATATTTCAGTCGATTATTCCTGAAATAGCAAAGAGAAATTTTGCAGGTATCATGCTTGTAGTAGCGAATCCGGTAGATATTCTGACTCAGGTAGCCATAAAGTTATCAGGACTTCCAGAAAACAGGGTTATTGGATCGGGTACTGTGTTAGATAGTGCCAGATTAAGATATAAGCTTGGTGAGCATTTATCTGTGGACAGCAGGAGTGTTCATGCATTTATAATAGGTGAGCATGGAGACAGCGAAGTTGTAGCATGGTCATCAGCCAATGTATCTGGTGTTCCATTAAGTGAAATGTGTGAAATGCGTGGACATTACAAGCACAAGGAAAACACGGCAGAAATAGCTACAGCAGTCAAGAACAGTGCTTATGAGATTATAAACAAAAAGCACGCTACATATTATGGAATTGCAATGTCTGTAAAAAGAATCTGCGAAGTGATTATGAGAGATGAAAAATCAATACTTCCTGTATCACACATGATGCATGGAGTATATGATATTGACGGAGTATCGTTAAGTATGCCAGCTATTGTAGGTGCAGATGGTATTGAGTCTGATATACCTATTAATTTAAGTGGCGAGGAAGCGTTAAAGCTTAAGGAATCTGCAGATTCATTGAAAAAGATTATGGAGACAATTGAATTATAAATTTTACACATGGAAGGAGAAACAACAGTAATATATGCTAAACTAATGAAATATGTATGTGACGTTTGCGGATGGGAATATGATGAAGAGGAAGGTTATCCTGAAGGTGGTATTGCACCAGGAACAAAGTGGGAGGATGTTCCGGAAGATTTTGAATGTCCATTATGTAATGTTGGAAAAGATCAGTTTTCAGAAGTTGAATAGAAGCCTAATCTTGTGTTAAATACGGATGGATAAACCAAAGGGGCTGTCGGAAGCATATTTACCGACAGCCCCTTTCTATATCCGGAAGCGCCATTTCCTATGTCGGCAAAAAAGAACAGAAATCGATTTTGGAATGTGTTGGTATTTTTGCCGATGATGTTATATACTATGTAATAGATTAACGTAGTTTTTTGGATGGATTTTATGGTGGAGGATCATAGATGCAATATCGTTCAGTTGCTGAAATAGCGAAAAAGTGGAATGTGTCAGAGCGCAGTGTTAGAAATTACTGTGCCCAGGGACGTGTTCCCGGTGCATTTCTTACCGGCAAGACTTGGAATATTCCCGAAAATGCAGAGAAGCCGGAGCGTTCCAATAAAAAGAAAAAGAACAGCCGATTACCTTGCTGGATATTTTGCAGGAGCAGAAGGTAAGTAAGTATTCCGGAGGGATTTATCATAAAACACAGATTGATTTGACCTATAACTCTAACCATATCGAGGGCAGCCGCCTGACACATGATCAGACCAGATACATCTTTGAAACCAATACCATTGGTGTAGAAAAAGAAGTGCTGAATGTGGACGATGTGATTGAAACAGCAAATCACTTCCGTTGTATTGATATGATTATTGGTCATGCAAAGGCAGCACTGACAGAGAAGTTTATCAAGGAACTTCACTTGATTCTGAAAAATGGCACAAGTGATTCCAGAAAAGAATGGTTCGCTGTCGGTAACTATAAAACACTGCCGAATGAAGTTGGGGGTATGGAAACTGCACTTCCGGAAGAAGTTGCCGATAAAATGAAAGCGCTGCTTACAGAGTACAACGGAAAAGAAGAAAAGACTTTTTTGAAGATATCCTGGACTTCCATGTGAAGTTTGAGAGAATCCATCCGTTCCAGGATGGAAACGGCCGTGTAGGCAGATTGATTATGTTTAAGGAATGTCTGAAATATAATATCGTGCCGTTCATTATCGAGGACAATCTGAAGATGTTCTACTACCGTGGACTGAAAAGAGTGGAACAATGAGAAAGGTTATTTGACAGATACTTGTCTGACGGCGCAGGATCGGTATAAGGTGTATTTGGATTATTTTAGAATTGCATATTAAACGTGATTCAAAGTGAAAAATTTGCGATTTGAGAAATGATAAAGTTGAACAGGTATCTGAAAAACTGGAAAAACAGATAAATCATCAGCCGCTTTCTGAGTTGTTTGGTCTTGTTGCTGTTACTAATGCGGAAAAAAGTAATTCTTGACCGTATTCAGGAAAAACAGGGACAGATAAAAGAATATTATGGCTGAAATAGCTCTGATAATAAGGAGGAGCGAATGATAGATATAGAAAAAATGGGAGTGAGATATATGGAGCAATTACTGATTGTTGAAGATGATATCGGTTTGAATCAAGGGTTATGCAAAGCGCTGAAAGCAGATGCTCGGCAGATCATTTCCTGTCAAGACCTAAAAACGGCGAAGGAGCAGCTACTTTGCGGCGGTGTATCCCTGATCCTGTTGGATATTAATCTGCCGGATGGCAGTGGGCTTGAGTTGCTCCGAGAGATCAAGGAAAACATGCCCGGGATTCCTGTTATTCTGCTGACTGCCAATGATACTGATCTGGACATCGTAGACGGATTGGAGAGGCGCTGATGATTACATTACCAAGCCCTTTTCTCTTTCGGTTTTGCGGGCAAGGGTGAATACCCAACTGCGAAAGCAAGCGTCAAACCATAAAAATGCGCCGATTTGTATTGATCTTTTTCAATTTGACTTTGAGGCGATGACCTTTTATGCGGGAGATTCAAAAGTGGAATTGAGTAAAACAGAACAAAAATTACTGCGCCTGCTTGTTGAAAACCGAGGTCGAACCATGGCACGTGGAGACCTTGTAGACCGGATCTGGACAGATGGCGCAGAATATGTGGATGAAAATGCTTTGTCTGTTACGATCAAGCGACTGAGGGATAAGCTTGGTGCACAGAAATACATTAAAACCGTCTATGGAATCGGTTATCGCTGGGTGACAAAAGATGAATAGAACCGGCATTGTGATCATACTGCTGTGTTTTCTGGCAGCGGTAGCTGTTGTATTATGGGAGCGGAGAAAGATCAGAAAAACGATGGAAGAAATCGAAAGGATGCTGGACGCTGCCATAACCGGCTCCTTTTCTGATACCAATTTTAATGAAAGCCGGCTGTCTGCATTGGAAACAAAGTTTGCACACTATCTTTCCGCAGCAGAAGCATCTTCTCGAAATGTAGCGCAGGAAAAAGACAAAATCAAAACCTTGATTGCGGACATCTCGCACCAGACAAAAACGCCGATTGCAAACCTGCTGTTATACAGCGAGCTTTTGATGGAGGAAACTCTGCCTGCATCGGCGAAGGCAAATGTGGAAGCGCTGTACAAACAATCGGAAAAGCTGCGATTTTTGATCGATTCTCTCGTAAAGCTTTCCAGACTGGAAAACGGGATCATTTCACTTGCCCCTCAGCAAGCAGCGCTACAGCCACTGCTTGAAAGCGTAGTAGAACAATATACCGCCAAGGCTTCTGAAAAAGGATTGTCTTTGCAACTGCAGGATACCGATGCTTTTGCTGTATTCGACTTCAAATGGACAGCGGAAGCGCTGGCTAATATCGTAGACAATGCCATCAAATATACAGAGCATGGCACAATCAGGATTTCTGCCGTAAGTTACGAAATGTTTGCAAGGATCGATATATCGGATACTGGCACAGGCATTTCGGAAAGTGAGCAAGCGAAGATATTTGCTCGCTTTTACCGCTCAAATAGTGTGCAGAAACAAGAAGGTGTGGGCATTGGCTTATATCTTGCCCGACAGATCATATCCGGCGAGGGCGGTTATATCAAGGTTGCTTCCGTTCCGGGAAAAGGAAGTGCGTTTTCCATATTTCTGCCGAAATAACAACAATTCTTTCAAAACTGTTAGATTTTTTTGCGCCCTCGCAAGAATGTGGAAAGAATTTATGCGATAATCTGTATGTGTAAAAGGATCATTTCCTTTCATACATACAGATTTTTTCATGGAGGTACTCATTTATGGAGGTTTTACAGGCAAAAAAGACCTGAAAAAGATTTATGGCTCCGGTAATAATGCAGTTCATGCGTTGGATGGAGTTGATTTAAGTGTGAAGAAGGGAGAGTTTGTTGCAATTGTCGGCACGTCCGGCTCCGGAAAATCCACGTTGCTGCACATGCTGGGCGGGCTGGATCGCCCTACAAGCGGCACGGTCATGGTGGACGGACAGGATATTTTCTCCCTGGAGGAGGAAGCGCTGACCATCTTCCGCCGCAGGAAAATCGGCTTTGTATTTCAGAACTACAATCTTGTTCCGGTGCTGAATGTATATGAAAATATCATTCTACCCACTGAACTGGATGGCGGAAAGGTAAACAAGAATTTTGTGCAGCAGATCGTGCAGACGCTTGGACTGAGCGACCGCTTGGATGCGCTGCCAAATCAGCTCTCCGGTGGTCAGCAGCAGCGTGTGGCAATCGCTCGTGCATTGGCGGCAGCTCCGGCTATCATCCTTGCTGACGAACCGACAGGCAATCTGGATTCCAAGACCAGCCAAGATGTATTGAGTCTTTTGAAAGTCACAAGTCAAAAATTCGCCCAGACAATCGTAATGATCACTCACAACGAAGAAATTGCGCAGATGGCAGACCGCATTATCCGTATCGAAGATGGACGGATCGTCACCAAGAACTAACAGGAGGTGGCGAAGATGAATGTCAAGAACAGAAAATGTATTCGAAAGCTCAGCTTAAAATCTCTTTATGCAAATTGGCCCGCAATCTGATTGCAATTTTTGCTATTGCGCTGACCACGCTGTTATTTACTTCCATGTTCACCATTGTCCTGTCATTGAACGCCAGTTATGAAACCTACCAGTTTCGGCAGGTAGGTGGCTATGCACACGGTACCTTTAAAGATGTTTCCCCGAGCAGGCGGAACGTATCGCTGCTCATCCAAAGGTGAAGGCTGCGGGGGCACGGAAGGCAATCGGTATCACTGCGGATGGTGTCTTTTCCAAAACGCCTGCAGAAATCAGCTACATGGATGCCAACTGTACCAAATGGAGCTATGCCACCCCAACTACCGGGCGGATGCCCGAAAGCGGCAAAGAGGTGGCTATGGATACGACAGCGTTGCAGCTGCTTGGTGTGACACCGGAACTGGGTGCCGAGGTCACGGTTTCCTATTCCATCATGGACAAAGATCAAACCGGTTCTACTGTAACAGATACCTTTACGCTAGTAGGCTATTGGGACTATGATGAACTAATGCCTGTTCACTACATCAACATCAGCCGTGATTACGCAGATGACATCGAAGCGCAGGCAGTGAAAACAGGGTTACAGCCCTTCCGCACCGATTTGAATGTCATGCTGGCTTCCGGCACAAACATTCAAGGGCAGATGGAGCAGGTGGATACCGATCTTGGTTACACATGGGACAGCTATACTGATCCCAACAGCGTCCGAATCGGCGTCAATTGGGGATATACCTCATCTCAGCTGGAGTCGCAGCTCGATCCAGAGCTGATGATCGCCATAGCAGCTTTTCTTTGATGCTGGTGATTTTTACCGGGTATCTTATCATCTATAACATTTTCCAGATCTCTGTTGCAGGGGATATCCGGTTTTACGGACTTCTGAAAACCATTGGCACAACGCCCCGGCAGCTCAAACGTATCATTCGCCAGCAGGCACTTCTGCTTTGTCTGATCGGCATTCCGGCGGGGCTGCTACTGGGCTACGGCATCGGTGCTGTTCTGATGCCTGTTGTCTTGCGCTCCACCAAGTTGGATGCAGGCATCACCACCATCAGCACTTCGCCTGCGATCTTCCTTGGTTCCATGCTGTTTGCCCTGTTGACGGTGCTCTTGTCCTGTTCCAAGCCCGGAAAAATGGCAGCCAAGGTCTCTCCGGTGGAGGCTACCAAATATACGGATGTGATGCAGACTAAGAAAAAACAGCGCAGCACCCGGGGAGCCAAGCTCCATCAGATGGCCTTTGCCAATCTGGGACGAAATAAGAAAAAAGACGGTGCTGGTGGTGTTGTCTCTGGCACTGTCGGTGACACTGTTCAATGCGCTGTGTGCCTTTGTGGGAGGCTTCAGCATGGAGAAGTATGTATCCTCCATGACCTGCGCCGATTTTATCGTCAGCACTCCCGACTATTTCCGTTTCAACCCGGCAGATGAATTCATCACGCCAGAACAGATCGAGGAGATCGAATCAAACGCAAAGGCCAGTCTTTCCGGCACGGGATATGCTGTGCGAAAAAATGCATACCTGTGGATGACGGAGGATGCTCTGCGACAGGACTATGCAAGGTACGAAAGTGCCGAGCAGTTGGACAGCCATATGAGCCGTCTAGAGCACCGGGGCAATATGGTGATGGGAAAGACCAGAATCGAGGCTCTGGATAACAGCCTGTTTGACAAGCTGCAGGTGCTTGACGGAGATATTTCTCCTATGTTGGAGCCGGACAATAACGCCATTGCCATTGCGGTTTCTTTGGATGATTACGGCAATCTGCTCAATCCTGAATACTACCCCAAGGTGGGAGACACGATCACTGCTACCTATGCGGATGATGTGAAATATATCGACAGCCGCACCGGAGAACTCTGCACCGAAGATACTCCGGAGGAGTACCTTCAGGCAAAATTGTATGGAGCCAGAGATGTAGAGTACACGGTATGCGCTTTGGTAGAACTTCCGTATTCCATGGGTTATCGTTATGGTGGTGATGGCTATGATGCAGTTTTGTCTGTGGACACCGCACAGAGGGACAGCGGTGGTGCGACCATTCCGATGCTCTACCTGTTCGACACAGCGGACGAAGCTGACGAGGCCGAAGCAGAACAATATCTATCGATGCTCACTGCCGGTGAGTTTTCGCCCTTGATGTATGAAAGCAAAGCCACGGCTCGCTCTGAATTTGCTCAGTTCCGGCAGATGTTCCTTCTGATAGGTGGTATCCTCTGTGCTATCATTGGGCTGGTGGGACTCTTAAATTTCTTCAACGCCATGATGACCGGTATTCTTTCCCGCCGCCGTGAATTTGCTGTGCTTCAGGCTGTGGGAATGACGAACCGGCAGCTTAAAACCATGCTGATCTACGAAGGATTGTTTTACGCACTGTCTTCCGTAGCGGCGGCCTTTATTCTGTCGCTGGCGGTGGGACCTCTTGCAGGGAAAATGCTGGGCAGTATGTTCTGGTTCTTTGAGTATCAGTTCACCATTCTGCCTGTCCTGCTGACAATTCCGGTATTTCTTCTGCTGGGGTTGCTGATCCCCTGCATGATGTATGACAATGCAGCAAAATGCAGCGTTGTAGAGCAATTAAGGGATGCTCAATCACTGTTAAACCAAGGGTTGGAAGGCATAGACGGTTAGAAAATAACCCACGGGATTTTATGCAGATATTACATGTAAATATAGATGATTTTTTGGACGTAACATGATAGAATGGTTACAACAAAAAAAAAGGAGAACACCCATGAAACCAAGAACAGAAATCAGCATGCAGCTCTACAATCTGATGATGGAACGAGGTTACCCGGAGAATTTATGTGATCTTGTCACCAGAAATCTGAATACCGATTATACAGCAACAAGAATGATCGGATATTTATCCCATTATTCTGATTTGCCGGATGTAGAAGTTGTGGATGAAATGCTTGCTATTTTAAGTGACCGTAACGAGCTTATCAAGAAAAAAAAGAATCTGAACAGGCACAGGCCAGGATCAGTGAGATTTACAGATTTGGATTAGATATTAAATAAAAGTGGAATAGATAAGAGGGAGCAAAATCTGCCCCCTCGATTATTTTTGCTCTAAAATATAAGCCAATAAAGCGTCGCATCCTTCATTTACATCTCTGTAAGTTGCATCAAAATTCCCAGTATACCAGGGATCTGCAATATCAGCACCTTTTCGTGATGTGTAATCTAAAAGTTTAGAAACTTTACCATCCGGATCACCTTTAAGCATGCGGTTAAGATATTTTATATTAATCGAATCCATACCTATGATATAATCGAAATTATCATAATCGGAAAATGTAATCTGTTTTTGCACGATGTGGTACTAAAGGAATTCCAACTTCTTTTAGTTTGTTTACTGTACCTCTATGCGGTGGATTCCCGATTTCTTCTGTGCTTGTCGCAAAACTGTCTATTACAAACTGATCACTCAACCCTTTTTTCTTTTACCTTATAGGTAAACACGCTTTCGCTTAAAGTTGATCTGCAAATATTCCCCCAACATACAAATGCTACTCTTATTTTCATGATGTACCTCATTCTTCTAATAAATATACCGAAAATATTTCTCCCTGTCTCTTATGCCTCCAATGCATAGGAAAGAAGCTTTTTCAAATTGTGATGGAACTGACGTTTATATGCATGCAGTTTTTTCTTCTCGGAAGTGGAATAGTGTTTCTCCACGTAGATATCATATCGTTTGAACAAACTTCGGAAATCTGTATCCTGTCTTTGTCCCCAACGGACCAGTACCCAGTTCATGGCATCTATATTCCAGTATTCGCTTGGAATTCCTGCCATTTTCAATGTGGTAATCTGACGCATTGCCTGCATGGATAGGCGGCTGAGCTGGCGTTCACGGTGCATCTCATCCGGATCATTTTTCCCAAGCTTTTTCATTAATTTTTGAGAGAGTGTCTTTGTCCTGGAAGCACGTTCCATTACACGAACACTTTGATCAATGATATCCTGGAGCTGCACTGCTGCATTCCAGTAAGTCACGAAAGAAACGGATTCTTTCTCATCTTCCGGCGTAAGTTTAAATGTCTTAAAAACACGGTCTGTAACTCCAAAAATTTCCAGATTATAAGCTTTTCTTTTCGCCGGATTGGAAAGAACCCGGTAGGCTTCCGAATCTCCTGCATAAAAGCAGTTGTATCTATATCTTTATGCATATTGGCATCCGGATGGTAGACCTTAGCCAATGCATTTTTCGCTGAAGTAATTTCTTCCAGAGTCGCATCTCTGGATACACCTAAGATATCGTAATAAGTGCGTGAGCTCATTTTGACCTCCTAATATTAGATTCCATCTTTCTGAAATCACAGAAAATGGACAGTACTTCTAATATACGCCTGTAAAATTGAAAAGTCAATTCTCTCCAGACATATTTCCCCTCCATCGCTACTATACTGGTAAAAGAATAGTCCATGGGGGAATTGCAGATGAAGAAAGGTTTTACAGTGATTCTGCTGAGTGTTTTTCTGCTGTATAGGATTACATTTCCGACAAGTGTAGTCCACGCGGAAGAAGTAGAAATAAGTGCGCCGTCTGGTATTCTTATGGAAATGTCTACGGAACGGTTTTATTTGAAAAAAAGATGCAGATACTGCACGGCCACCGGCAAGTGTTACAAAGATCATGACAATGTTGTTAATCTTTGATGCATTAGAAAACGGAACCATATCACTTGATGATGAAGTGTCAACTTCCGAGTATGCAGCTTCTATGGGAGGATCTCAAGTATTCCTGGAACCTGGAGAGATGCAGACGGTAGGTACGCTGCTAAAATGCATTTCTGTCGCAAGCGCAAACGATGCATGTGTAACTATGAGTGAATGTATCTGCGGTAATGAACAAGAATTTGTAAAACAAATGAATGCGCGGGCAAAAAGGACTTGGAATGAAACATACAAACTTCGTAAACTGCAACGGATTAGATGCAGATGGCCATGAGATGAGTGCCGAGAGACATTGCACTCATGTCGCGGGAACTGATGACCAAATATCCGCAGATAAAGGACTACTGTACGGTCTGGATGGAAAATATCACGCATACAACTGCCCGTGGATCTTCAGAATTTGGCCTGACGAATACAAATAAACTGATCCGGCAGTACGAATATGCGACTGGTCTGAAAACCGGATCCACCGGAAAGGCAAAGTTCTGTGTATCAGCAACGGCAAGTAAGAATGGTGTGGATCTGATCGCAGTAATTATGGGCGCTGAAGATTCAAAAAGCCGTTTTAAGGATGCGGTAACCTTATTGAATTATGGATTTGGAAAATGTCAGATTTATAAAGCAAAAGAACGGAAACTACCATCGGTTCTGGTGAAAGGTGGCAAAGAAGATCATCTAAAGATTCAATATGAGGAAGGATTTACTTATGTAGATACGGAAGGATCCGATTTATCGAAAGTCGAAGAAGTAACAGAAATTCCAGATGAAGTAAAAGCACCTGTGAAAAAAAGGGGACACAGTTGGCCGGATTTGTTATCGGATAAATGGGAAAGAAATTGGATCCATAAATCTGATTGCCGCAACACCTGTGGAAAAGGCAGATTTTGGAGATTATCTAAAAAAAAGATTTGGAAGAAATTATTATAACACTTGTCGGGAACATGGAAAATGTTTTATAATAAAGGGTACGAATGCGGGTAGCTCAGAATAATATTCAGTCTGTTTTATGAAATTTTACTACCCGCAATGGATATAAAAATACAGGAGGCAGATTAAATTAATGATTACAGAACGTATTGATCATACATTATTAAGAGCAGATGCAACAGAGGAAGATATCCGTGGATTATGTGAGGAAGCAGTTACGTACGGATTTCATTCTGTTTGTGTGAATTCAAGTTGTGTTGCGCTTTGTGCCTCTCTTCTGAAAAAAAATACAGGAATTAAAGTATGTACCGTGATTGGTTTTCCGTTAGAGCAATGTCAACAACTGCGAAGATTGCAGAAGCAACAGCAGCAGTGAAAGACGGCGCAGAAGAGCTGGATATGGTTATCCATATTGGAGCATTGAAGAGTGGAAACTGGGATTATGTAAGAAGAGATATCGGTGCGGTTGTAGCTGCTGCCGGGGATGACGTGATTGTAAAGGTGATTCTTGAGACATGTCTGCTTACAGACGAAGAGATTCAGGAGGCTTGTCTTGTAAGCCGTGATGCAGGTGCAGACTATGTAAAAACTTCTACTGGTTTCTCAACCGGCGGAGCAACTGTAGAAGCAGTTTCTCTTATGAAGCGTACGGTTGGCTCTGACATGAAGGTAAAGGCATCCGGTGGTATTCATACACTGGAAGATGCACGGAAGATGTTTTATGCAGGTGCAGACCGTATTGGATCAAGTTCCGGTGTGGCGATTGCAGAAGCTGAGATGTCTGAGATACATACGATATGAGCATCTTAGGTTTTTTCACAGTTCTTTTTCTGATTGTGTGCGTGGTTATATTAGCAGAAATGTATCGGGAGCAGCATTCTTTTTTGTGTAACACATTACGAAGTACATTCACCAAAGATAACTTGCACAGCCGAAAAAAGACCCAGTGAACAGAATTATTTTTTTAAGTGATATGCACAACCATGTTTATGGTAAGCAGAACAATAAATTGTTCGAAGCTATAAAAGCAGAACAGCCGGATCTGATTTTGATTGGCGGAGATATGCTGGTGGCAAAAAATGACGTGCGATACCAAGAGGCACTGGATTTTGTCAGTCGTCTGCCGCAGCTCTGCCCGGTTTATTATGCGAGTGGAAATCATGAACAGAGAATCAAAGAGAATCAGGAAAAACTATTCTTTGTGTTATGAAGAGTATCGTAAAAAGTTACAGGCAGAAGGGGTTCGTTTTCTGGAAAATGAAAGTTGCGATATTCTGTTGGGAAATCAACACATTCATATCAGCGGATTGGAACTCCCACTGATTGTGAATAAAAAAAAAAACGCAAGGCGGATGTCACCGCTGAAGATGTACGCAGATGCCTGGGAGAAAAGCATACTACAGGAAATCAGGAAAAACAGCAGGAGACAACAGAGAATTTTGCAGACAACAGTTATCACATTCTGCTTGCCCACAATCCATCCTATATGGAAGCTTATAAGGAATGGGGTTCCGATCTGATTTTGTCTGGACATTTACATGGAGGATGTGTACGCTTGCCGGGAATTGGCGGCGTGATCACCCGCAGGCATTTCTTTTTCCAAAATATTCAGGAGAGATGACCGTGGAGGGAGAACAGACGATCATCGTCAGCAAAGGGCTTGGAACACATACATTTAATGTGAGACTGTTCAATCCGGCAGAAGTGATTGCAATCACCCTTTGCAGATAAAAAGGAGATTATTATGGGAATACCGGTAAAACTGGAAGTATTTGAAGGACCGTTGGATCTGCTCCTTCATCTGATTGAGAAGAATAAAGTAGATATTTACGATATCCCCATTGTGGAGATTACGAATCAGTACATGGAATATATTCGTCAGATGCAACGGGAAGATCTGAACGTGATGAGTGAATTTCTTGTTATGGCAGCGACACTATTGGATATTAAATGCAAGATGCTTCTTCCAAAAGAAGTCAAAGAAGACGGAGAGGAAGAAGATCCTAGGCAGGAACTGGTTGAACAGCTGCTGCAATATAAAATGTATAAATACATGTCTTATGAGCTCAGAGACCGCCAGGTAGATGCGGATCTGATTTTATATAAGAATCCGACAATTCCGGAAGAAGTTCTGAATATGTGGAGCCAGTTGATCTTGACCTTTTACTTGGGGATCTGACAATGGTACAGTTAAAGAAAGTTTTTCAGGAAGTTATGCGTCGGCAGACAGATAAAGTGGATCCGGTAAGAAGTAAATTTGGCAAGATTGAGAAAGAAGAAGTATCACTCACAGATAAGTTCCTTTATGTGCGTGATTATTTACAGGAACACCGCCGGTTCAGTTTCCGTCAGCTTCTTCAGAAGCAGAAGAGTAAAATGCATGTTGTTGTTACATTTCTTGCGATTCTTGAAATGATGAAGCTGGGTGAAATTTATGTTGAACAAGAATCTACTTGTGGTGAGATCATGATTGAGAGAAAAGGAGACGTAGTGTAAATGGCAGGAGTAAAAACACTTCAGGCTGCAATTGAAGCTATTTTATTTACAATGGGAGAGTCTGTTGAACTAAGTAAAATTGCGAAAGCAATCGAACAGGATGAGCAGACAACCGAAGAATTACTTCAGGATCTGATGAAGAAATACGAATCAAAGAACAGAGGAATCCGCATCATTGAACTGGACAAGTCTTATCAGATGTGTACAAAGAAGGAAATGTATGACTATCTGATCCGTGTAGCAAAGCAGCCAAAGAAATATACTCTGACGGACGTTCTTCTTGAGACACTGTCAATCATTGCATACAAACAGCCGATCACTAAGATAGAGGTAGAGAAGATCCGTGGAGTAAAGTCTGATCACGCAGTAAATAAACTTGTGGAATATGGTCTGGTAGAAGAAGTCGGAAGACTTGATGCACCTGGAAAACCAATTCTTTTCGGCACGACGGAAGAATTCTTAAGAAGATTCAGTGTACCGTCGATTGATGATCTTCCGTCATTGAATCCGGAGCAGCTGGAACATTTCAAAGAAGAAGCAGAGGATGAGGCAAAGATCCGTATGGACATTTGATTTTTGAATTCTACAACTTGCATTGGAATCATAAAATTAAAAGAAGAATGGAGCTTCCAATATAAACAGGAAATCAATTGATGATAGAATTTAAAAAGTGGTATTTCAGAATCTATTTATTCTTTGTTCGCATACTGATTGTCAGCATGATCATTGGAATTTCTTTTTCCGGTTCATGTTTTTGGAACTACATTTGATCATGCAGGACAAAACTGGAAGATAAATGTCAGTTCTAACGAACGTCAGGTAGTTCCAGATGAGCTAAAACAATTATACGCCCTGTCTACCGTCTTAATGGATGCAGACAGTGGGCGTATTTTATTTTCCAAAAATGGACAGGAAGAACGGGCAATGGCAAGTACAACAAAGATTATGACTTGTATTCTTGCATTAGAGAGCGGCATAATTGATTCAGAAAATCAGATTGTTACAGTAAGCGATCAGGCTGCTACGCAGCCAAAGGTACATCTTGGAATGGTTGCAGGAGAACGGATCTATTTAAAAGATCTTCTTTATTCCTTAATGCTGGAGTCACATAATGACTCTGGGGTTGCAATTGCAGAAGCTGTTGCCGGAAGTGTAGAGAAATTCGCAGATCTGATGAACCAAAAAGCGCGGACGATCGGCTGTTATTCTACTTATTTTATCACACCGAATGGATTGGATGCAGCAGATTCAAATGGAATCCATCATACTACAGCAGAAGATCTTGCAAGGATCATGCGTTATTGTATTATGAATTCTAAGAAACAGGAAGAATTTCTTACGATCACGCGTACCGAAACCTATCAGTTTCAAGATGTTGAAGGAAAACGGTCATTCAGCTGTTATAATCATAATGCATTCTTAAATATGATGGACGGCGCTCTTTCCGGAAAAACAGGATTTACTTCAGATGCCGGATATTGTTATGTCGGTGCATTGCGTAGAGATAAGCGGACATTTATTGTTGCACTCCTTGCCTGCGGATGGCCAAATAATAAGAGTTATAAATGGTCCGATATGAGAACTCTTATGACTTATGCTTTGGATCATTATCAATATAAGACATTTGAAATTGAATTACCTGTCCGGCAGATATTTATAAATAATGGGATAAAGGCACGTTCAGATACGATAGATTATCCCGGTAAAAACGGAACCAAAATTCCTCTTACTGCAAATCTGAGACCTATTTCTTTCCTATTGAAAGAAGATGAAACGATTTCTGTTGACTATGAGATTCCTGATCAATTGGATGCTCCTGTAAGGAAAGGAATGCAAGTCGGCAGGATTCGCTGCACGTTAAATGACAAATTGATCCGTGAATATCCCGTCTATACAACACAGAATGCAGAAAAGAACCTTCAAAAAATGTGTGGAATATATTTTCCACCTGTTTTCTATACAAAATTCGTACCAAAAAGCAGGAAATATTAAAAAAGATCAAGCAAGGTGATTAAAATAGTCACTACAATCTAAGACTTTCCTGTGCTAATATAAACGAGTGTTAAAAAACAACAACTAAATTGATTAAATATAAGAGAGGTACACATTATGGAAAACTGGAGGAAATACGAAAAGACTTACTTTATGCCACCTGAGCCATGTTATGACTGGGTAAAGAAAGATTCAATTGACAAAGCACCAATCTGTGCAGCGTTGACTTAAGAGACGGCAACCAGGCTTTGATCGATCCCATGAGCCTGGAAGATAAGCTGGAATTCTTCAAGCTGCTTGTGGATGTAGGATTCAAGATGATCGAAGTTGGATTCCCGGCTGCGTCTGAGACGGAATATCAGTTTTTAAGAACATTGATCGAGCAGAACATGATTCCGGATGACGTTACGATCCAGGTTTTGACACAGGCAAGGGAACATATTATCAGAAAAACATTTGACGCTGTCAAAGGTGCTCCACATGCTATTATCCATGTATATAATTCAACATCTGTTGCACAAAGAGAACAGGTATTTAAGAAAGATAAAGAGCAGGTAAAACAGATTGCAATTGACGGTGCAAAGCTTTTGAAAGAGTTAGCAGAAGAAACAGATGGAAACTTTACATTCCAGTACAGTCCGGAAAGTTTTCAGGGAACAGAAGTTGACTATGCCTTGAAGTCTGCAACGCAGTTCTTGAGATCTGGCAGCCAACAGCTGATAACAAAGCGATCATCAACCTGCCTACAACAGTGGAAAATGCTATGCCTCATGTATTCGCAAGTCAGGTAGAGTATTTTAACAAGCATCTGCGCGACAGAGAGAATGTAATTCTTTCTCTTCATCCGCACAATGACAGAGGATCAGGAGTTTCAGATGCTGAGCTTGGAATCCTTGCCGGTGCTGATAAAATCGAAGGAACATTGTTCGGAAACGGAGAGAGAACAGGTAACGTAGATATTATTACACTTGCAATGAATATGTATTCTCAGGGTGTGAATCCGGGACTTGATTTCTCTAATATGAGTGACATTTGTGAAGTCTATGAACGCGTGACAAGAATGAAAGTTTCTCCGCGTCAGCCATATGCCGGAGATCTGGTATTTACCGCATTCTCCGGTTCTCATCAGGATGCGATCGCGAAAGGTATGACCTGGAGAGAGGAGCATGACTGTCAGACATGGACTGTTCCATATCTCCCGATCGATCCACAGGATGTTGGCAGAAGATACGATTCCGATGTAATTCGTATTAACAGCCAGTCCGGTAAGGGTGGTGTGAACTATATCCTGAAGCAGAGCTTTGGAATCAGCTTACCGGAAAAGATGAGAGAAGAAGTCGGATATCTTGTAAAAGATGTTTCCGACAAGGCTCACGAAGAACTTACACCAGACAATGTATATCATATCTTTGAAGACCATTACATCAATGCGAAACCAATTTTCAGTGTTGATGAATGCCACTTTAAACAAGAAGATGGAATTGTCGCAGAAGCAACGATTCACCACAATGGAAGCAACCGCAAGATCACAGGTGTTGGAAACGGACGTCTGGATGCTGTCAGCAATGCGATCAAGCATTATTTTGATATCGAATTTGAACTTGCATTTTACGAGGAGCATTCTTTGACAAAAGGATCTTCTTCCAGAGCTGTTGCTTATGTCGGTGTTATTTCCAATAAGAAGCGTTACTGGGGTGTCGGAGTTGATGCCGATATTATCAAAGCATCTATTGAAGCACTCGTTGTTGCAGTGAATAAATTGGATAGCGTACAGAGATCCCAGACATGCAAGGATGAAAGATTATTAGATATTACAAATTATATTTACGCAAATTATAAAGAAGTTACATTGGACGATCTTGCTGAGAAGTTCTTCCTTTCAAAACCATATTTGTCAAAATATATTAAAGAAAAATCAGGAATGACATTCGGAGATATTCTGAAAGAAATCCGTATGAAAAAGGCAAGAGCAATGCTTAAGAGCAGCAGTGCAACTGTAGAAAGTATTGCAGAATCTGTGGGATATCAGAATGTAGAGCATTTTAACAGAACATTTAAAAAACTGTATAATATCACACCGGTACAGTATAGAAACAAACCTTGATCCCGATTCGAGTTTGACTAAATTTAGAAATGTAATCTTAAAACAAATCGCCTGACAGTTACCATAAGTAGTAGCTGTCAGGCGATTACTGTTATGCAGATTCATTATTCTGCTAATTCTTCCCACAATTCATACAATTCTTCTAATCTTGCTTCATTTGCAGCGCGTTCTGTTGAAAGTTTCGGCACTCAATAGAGTTCGAATAAACTTCCTCTTTCGTCAGTTCCTCGTCAATCTCTATGTTGCGATCTTCAAGTTTTGCGATTTCTTCTTCTGTTTTCTTCAACTCATTTTTACGTTTACGTTCACGTGCCTGCTGTTCCTTCTGTTCCTGCCAGCTTAATTTTGAATCCGAAGCAGGAGTGGATGCAGCAGAATTGCCTGAATTGGATACATTTTCTGCATTTGTTTCATTTCCAGAAGCATAAGCAAGTGTCAGTGCTTCTTTTTTTCTCCGGATAATAATCGTAGTTTCCGATATAATTAACAAATGTCTGATTCACCAGTTCAAGAATCCGGGAGGCGGTCTGATTGATAAAGTAACGGTCATGGGATACATAAAGTATCGTTCCGCTGTAGTTATTTAATGCTTCTTCCGAATTTCTTTGGAAGTAATATCCAGATGGTTGGTCGGCTCATCAAGGATTAGAAAATTTGCTTCCGAAAGCATAAGTTTGGCAAGTGATACGCGGCCTTTTTCTCCACCGCTTAACGTATGAATTTCTTTGAACACTTCATCTCCGGTAAACTGGAATGCAGCGAGTGTATTTCTGATCTGTGTATTGGTAAGATCAGGATAGTCATCAGAAATCTCATCAAAATGGTCTTATCATCATGAAGTACGTGATGTTCCTGGTCGTAATAACCAATCGTCACTTTGGATCCAAGTGTGAATTCGCCCTGATCCGCTGCAATAATCTGATTAATGATCTTTAAAAGTGTTGTCTTTCCGGTTCCGTTATCACCAATCACAGCGACATGTTCGCCACGTTTGATTTCAAAATTGATATCACTGAAGAGAACCTGACTGTCAAATTGCTTTGAGAGATGTTCCACTGTAAGAACATCATTTCCGCTGATCTGCGATGGTTCCAGTGTAAAATGCATTTCTTTCGTACTGTCAACCGGTTTGTCCAATGGCGTAATCCTGTCAAGCATTTTCTCACGGCTTTCGGCGCGTTTGATGGATTTTTCACGATTGAAGGACTTTAATTTATCAATAACAGCCTGCTGATGTTTGATCTCACGCTGCTGATTCATGTATTCTTTCAGCTGTGCATCTCGGATCTGCTGTTTTTCATTGCATAATCTTTATAATTTCCAAGGTACATGCGAACCTGTGCATTGTCAATCTCAACAACTTTTGTGACAACACGATTCAGGAAATAACGGTCATGGGAGACGATAAATACTGCTCCGGAATAATTGATCAGATATGTTTCCAGCCAGGCAATGGAATTCAGATCCAAGTGGTTTGTCGGCTCATCAAGCAGGAGGATATCCGGACTTGTAAGCAGTAATTTTCCGAGAGAAACACGGGTCTTCTGACCTCCTGAAAGTGTATCTGTCTGTTTATTAAAATCGTCTTCCGTAAACCCAAGTCCCTTTAATACACCTGTAATCTCACTTTCGCAGGCATAACCGTTTCTTGCATCAAATTCAGACTGTAGACGATTGTAGGTCTCCAGGCGGCTCTGCAATTCCTCACCTTCCAGATGCTTCAGTTCATGTTCAATGGAACGAATCTGAGCTTCCATTGCAAAAATATCCGCTTTTGCACTTTTTACTTCCTCATAAATGGTATTTCCGGATTTTAAATCCTGACGCTGCGCAAGATAACCGAGTGTCTTTCCTTTCGCGAGAATAACCTCTCCACCATCAAGAGGTTCTTCTCCGATGATCATCTTAAGGATTGTTGATTTCCCGGCGCCGTTCACACCGACAAGAGCAGCTTTCTCACGATCTTCAATATGAAAGGAGCCGTCTCGTACAATTTCGCGTTCCCCAAACGCTTTTTCTATATTGTGACATGCGAGTATCATATATTTTCACCTCGTTTTTTGACTTCTAACATTATCATTATATAGAAAAATGTCGAAAATACAAGGAAAATATATGGATTTTAAAGGTTTTTGCAAAACAAAAGTTTGACAGAACTTTAACTCTTTTATATAATAAAGAGTAGTTTAAGAGTGGAGGGCTAAAAATTGGAACAGAGAAAGATATCACGTGCAGTCATTTCCAGACTTCCGAGGTACTACAGATATCTGGGAGATTTGCTGGAGGCTGGCGTAGAGAGAATTTCATCCAGTGACTTGAGTAAGAAGATGCATGTAACGGCTTCACAGATACGTCAGGATTTGAATAATTTCGGTGGATTCGGCCAGCAGGGGTACGGATACAATGTGAAATATCTTTATACAGAGATTGGAAAGATTTTAGGATTGGATAGATGTCATAATTTTATTATCATTGGTGCCGGTAATTTAGGACAGGCACTGGCAAACTATGCTTCCTTCGAAAGAAGCGGATTTATTCTGAAAAGTCTTTTTGATGTGAATCCTCGACTGGAAGGCGTAACGATCAGGGGGATTCCTGTACGTATGGTTGATGAACTGGAAGATTTTCTTAAGAATAATGACATTGAAATTGCTGCACTGACACTTCCAAAATCAAAAGCAATTGAAGTGGCTGATATTCTGGTAGATAACGGTGTGAAGGGAATCTGGAATTTTGCACATACAGACCTTTCCCTTCCAAAGGATGTGGTCGTTGAGAACGTACATTTATCTGACACACTGATGAAGTTATCTTACAACCTTTGTCAGCAGGATAATGAATAGAATCTAGCAAAGCTGCAAGGATGCTGTGGGACCAACTGACAAAAGGAGGTTTCGCAGCATCTGTTCATGTTAAAAGGAATTAATAATGTTAGAAAGGTCAGGCGATAAGCATGAGATATCTTCCAAATGGGAAGCAGATGAGTGAAGCTGATGCACACACAATTCGTGAAATTGGGATTCCATCCCTTGTACTTATGGAACGTGCAGCACTTCAGATTGTCGAGACAATGCATAAGAAAAATATTTCCACAGAAAAAAGTCTGATTGTTTGTGGAAGCGGCAACAATGGTGGAGACGGATTTGCAGTAGCAAGGCTCTTAACCGAACAGGGAAAGCATGCAGATGTACTATTTGCAGGGAAAGAAGCTTCTTTAAGTGAAGAATGTCGATGTCAGAAACAGATTGTAGAAAATATGGGGATTTCTGTATTCACAGAATTCCCGGATGAAGAATATACTGTAATAATTGATGCTGTATTTGGTGTTGGACTCTGCCGTGAAATCACAGGACATTATAAAGATGTGATCGACTGGATGAATCTTCAGGATGCAGAAAAAGTTGCTGTTGATATTCCATCCGGGATCTGTGCTGCAACAGGAAAGATTCTTGGGACAGCATTTCGAGCCGACCTTACAGTATGTATGGCATGTGTAAAATTAGGCTGTGAGCTTTTCCCTGGCAAGTCGTATGCAGGAGAGAGCATTCCGGTTGCGATTGGAATTGATCCGAACTATTTTTCGAATCGCCTGGATGTTTGTTATACCTTTGACAAAAATGATCTTGGAAAACTTCTTCCTTCGAGAATGATGAATTCGCACAAGGGAAGTTATGGAAAAGTTCTTATGATCACCGGAAGTCCCGGGATGGCTGGTGCTGCATTTCTTTCTGCCTGTGCTGCCTATACAGTTGGTGCCGGTCTAGTACAGATTTATACAGCAAGTGAAAACCGTCTGGCACTGCAGGAACTTCTTCCGGAGGCAATCATATCCTGCTATGATTCTTATGATGACAGTCAACTATCTCATCTTCTTGACTGGGCTGATGTGGTTTGTATTGGCTGTGGACTTGGAATGGGACAGATTTCCGAAAAGATATTGAAAAATGTATTGAAAAATGTATCCTGTCCATGTGTCATAGATGCTGATGGACTTAATTTACTGAGCAGGAATATAGAGTTATTAAATCAATGTTGTGCACCTGTGATTTTAACTCCACATATGAAAAAGAAATGTCAAGGCTGACCGGATGGAGTATTGATACGATCATGGAAGATCGCTTCCAGGCACTTGATCAGATCATAAAACAATCCGGACCGGATACAAAATCATCCATAATCTGTGTGTTAAAAGACAGTCGTACTGTTGTCGTACAGACAAATCGGCAGAAATTTGTAAATCTCGCTGGTAATAACTCTATGGCAAAAGGTGGTTCCGGAGACGTTCTCGCCGGAACGATTGCAGGACTTCTTGCACAGCATATGGCACCATTTGAAGCCACTACTGTGGGAGTTTTCCTACATGCCTGTGGTGGAGATGAAGCGAAAAAAAGAGCAAAGGAAGTTACAGCGTATTAGCCAGAGACCTGATTCAGGGTATGGCCGATGCAATGAAGAATGCAAAGGAGTGCAGATAAATTATGAAACAGTATAACAGAGTATGTGCCCGGATCAATCTGGACGCAATTGCATATAATATGGAACAGATGAAAAATCGCATTGGTCAGGAGGGACGTTTAATCGCTGTTATCAAGACGGATGCATACGGACACGGAGCAGTTCCTCTTGCGGAAATGTTTGAGGAAACGCCTTATATCTGGGGTTACGCTGTAGCATGCATGGGAGAAGCAAGAACTTTAAGAGCACATGGAATCAAGAAACCAATCTTGATTCTTGGCTGTGTTTTTCCTGATGAGTATGAAGAAATGGTTGAAAAAGAAATCCGTGCAGCAGTTTATACAGAAGAGATGGCCAAGGGAATGGCTGATGCTGCCGCAAGGTCAGGAAAGACCGCATTTCTTCACATAAAAATTGATACAGGAATGGGACGAATTGGATTCAAAGTAAGCAAAGAGAGTGTTGAGACAATTTCCAGAATCAGCAAACTTCCTAATATTAAAATGGAAGGAATGTTCACACACTTTGCAAAGGCAGATGAATTTGACAAGTCTTATACATTTGCCCAACATGAAAAATTCCTCTGGATGAAAGAACAGTTAGAAAAAAATGGAGTCCAGATCTCCTATTATGATTGTGATAACAGTGCCGGAATTATTGATTTTCCGGATATGAAGCATGATCTTGCCAGAGCCGGAATCTCTATTTATGGAATGTATCCGTCAGATGAAGTGAAAAAAGATGCTGTTGACCTGAAACCGGCACTGGAATTAATCAGCCATATCAGCTTTGTAAAGGATGTGGAAAAAGGAACTTCCATCAGTTACGGTGGAACTTTCGTCGCGCCAAAGAAGATGCGGATCGCTACGATTCCCGTCGGATACGGTGACGGATATCCGCGTTCCCTTTCAAATAAAGGATATGTTCTTATCCATGGAAAACGTGCAGATATTGTAGGAAGAGTCTGCATGGATCAGTTTATGGTAGATGTAACAGAGATTCCGGAAGCAAAATTCATGGATCCGGTTACTCTGATCGGAAAAGACAAGGACGCCATTATCCGTGTAGAAGATCTTTCTGATCTGAGTGGAAGATTCAATTATGAATTTGTCTGTGATCTGAGCAAGCGTGTTCCGAGAGAGTATTATAAAAACGGTACGATCGTAAAACAGATTGATTATTTCGAATAACCGGAATAATTGAAAGAATCCGGTTGATATGCATACATCCGATAAAACCGGAGATACTTTAGTATGTTCTTAGAAGAAAAACAAAAGGTTCTGAGAAGAATCAGAGAACAAATACGAAAAGTAACTGGAATATCGGAGTGTGAATGAATTGATAATTAAGCGGGGCGACATTTATTACGCAGATCTTAGTCCTGTCGTTGGTTCCGAACAAGGTGGAATCCGGCCGGTACTTATAATACAGAATAACATAGGCAACAGACATAGTCCAACCATCATCTGTGCCGCAATTACGTCGAAGATGAATAAGGCAAAATTGCCGACACATATTGAAATCTGTACAAATGATTATAATATTATGAAAAATTCAGTCATTCTGCTGGAACAGATCCGTACAATTGACAAGAAAAGACTGAGAGAATATGTCTGTCATATCGATCAGGAACGAATGAAAAAAATTGACCAAGCAATAAGAATCAGTCTGGATCTTACTACATAAATCCAACCAAATTCTTTACAGAACAAAAAAAGCGTGGTAAAATCATAAGGATAGTGCTTTACAGAACTTAGTGTGTATCTGTAAATGCAAATGAATTTATATAAAATACATTGATACAATAGAAAAGGAGAATCAGAATATGTCAGGACATTCAAAATTTGCGAATATCGCGCATAAGAAAGAAAAGAATGATGCAGCGAAGGGAAAGATTTTTACAAAGATCGGACGTGAACTTGCAATTGCTGTTAAGGAAGGTGGAAGTGCTGATCCGACAAACAACAGCAGACTTCGTGATGTTATTGCAAAAGCAAAAGCAAACAACATGCCGAATGATACAATCGAGAGAAATATCAAAAAAGCTGCCGGAGAAGGAACTGCTGATAACTATGAGCGTATTACATATGAAGGATATGGACCGAACGGAACAGCTATTATCGTTAAGACTCTTACAGATAACAAGAACCGTACAGCTTCCAATGTAAGAAATGCATTTACAAAGGGATGCGGAAACGTAGGAACACCTGGATGTGTATCTTTCATGTTCGATGAAAAAGGACAGATCATTATTGATAAAGAAGAGTGCGATATGGACTCTGATGATCTTATGATGACTGTACTTGATGCAGGTGCTGAAGACTTTAACGAAGAAGAAGACAGCTACGAAGTATTAACAGCACCGGAAGACTTCAGTGATGTTCGTCTGAAGATGGAAGAAGCCGGAATCCCTATGGTTTCTGCTGAAGTTACAATGATTCCACAGACATATGTTGATCTTACAAAAGAAGAAGATATTAAAAACATCCAGAAAAACACTTGATCTTCTTGATGAAGATGATGATGTTCAGGACGTATACCATAACTGGAACGAATAATCAGTTATAAGAAATGGGGGACAATGATGAGTAATTACAAGATGGAAACTAAATGTGTACAGTCCGGTTACAATCCGGGAAACGGTGAACCACGTGTGCTCCCGATCGTACAAAGCACAACATTCCGTTACACCAGCAGTGATCAGATGGGAAGACTTTTTTGATCTTGAAGAGTCCGGATATTTTTATACAAGACTTCAGAATCCGACGAATGATGCAGTAGCAGCAAAGATCTGTGATATGGAGGGGGGAGTAGCAGCAATGCTGACTTCTTCCGGACAGGCAGCAAACTTTTATGCGATTATGAATATTGCTGAAGAAGGTGATCATATCGTATGCGCGTCTGCCTTGTATGGCGGTACATACAATCTGTTTGCTCACACAATCCGTAAAATGGGTGTGAAAGCAACTTTCGTAGACCCAGACTGCACAGAGGAAGAACTGAATGCGGCATTTCAGGAGAATACGAAAGCTGTTTTTGGAGAGACGATTGCCAATCCGGCATTGACTGTTTTTGATTTTGAGAAATTTGCAAAAGCTGCACATGCACATCATGTTCCGTTAATCGTAGATAATACATTTGCAACACCGATCAACTGTCGTCCTTTTGAATGGGGTGCAGATATTGTTACTCATTCAACTACAAAATACATGGATGGACATGCAGCCTGTGTTGGCGGTGCAATCGTTGATAGCGGTAACTTTGACTGGGCTGCTTACGGAGACAAGTTTGCCGGACTTACAACACCGGATGAGACTTATCACGGAATTGTATACACAGAAAAGTTTGGCAAAGCTGCTTATATAACAAAAAGCAACATCACAGCTGATGAGAGATCTTGGATCGATCCAGTCTCCACAGAATGCATTTCTTCTGAACCTTGGACTCGAGAGTCTTCATTTGAGAATGCCAAGACATTGTGAGAACGCTGTAAAGATGGCTCAGTATCTCCAGGGACATGAGAAAAGTAGCATGGGTTAACTGTCCGTCACTTCCGGGAAGTAAAGATTATGACCTCGTTCAGAAATATATGCCGGATGGAACATGCGGTGTTATTACTTTTGGATTAAAGGGCGGAAGAGAAGCAGCAGTTAAGATGATGGACAAACTGAAACTGGTTGCGATTGTAACTCATGTAGCAGACGCAAGAAGCTGCGTACTTCATCCTGCAAGTCATACACACAGACAGATGAATGAGCAGGAACTGTTGGAAGCAGGTGTACAGCCAGATCTGATTCGTTTCAGTCTTGGAATTGAGAATATTGAAGATCTGATTGCCGATGTAGAACAGGCACTGGAAGATTTATAAATAACATATGATTCAGGAGGTATGGATTCCCATGATTTTGTATCCATACCTCCTGTTTTTTGTATCCGAATTGTAGGTTTTAAACAGTAGTTAGCTCTTTTGCTTAAATTGTGGAGATTGATATGCAGAATTGGATACAATACATATTTCCCCCCGTATTCTGTGCATTCTAGTAATAGTATTTATTTACTTTCAACAGGAGGCATATTTATATGAGCGAGGAAAAAAACAAAAATCAGATGAAATCAAAGAATTTGGTGCGTTAATGTTAAATGAAAATAAAAAGAATTACAAAATTCGTCTTCTGCCAATTATAGGTGAAATTGAAGGACATGAAACAGTATCAAATAATACAAAAGCAGCAAAGTACGAACATTTACTTCCACAACTGGCTGAAGCTGAAGAAAGCGATGAAGTAGAGGGGGTTCTCATTTTATTAAATACACTGGGTGGAGATGTGGAAGCTGGACTTGCAATTGCGGAAATGATAGCTTCTTTGGGAAAACCAACCGTTTCTCTTGTCCTTGGTGGAAGTCATTCTATTGGCGGTCCTCTTGCTGTTTCTGCAGATTATTCCTTTATTGTACCGACAGGAACCATGGTTGTTCATCCAGTTCGTTCAAACGGTACTTTTATCGGTGTGACACAGAGTCTGAGAAATATGGAACGTACACAGGACAGAATTGCCAGATTTATTGCTGCACACTCTAAAATCACAGAAAAACGTCTTGTTGATCTGATGTTGAACCCTACGCAGCTTGTAAAAGATGTAGGAACACTGTTAGAAGGAGAAGAAGCTGTAAGAGAAGGGATCATCGACGAAGTCGGAGGCATTCACCAGGCATTTAAAAAACTCTATGAATTGATTGATGAAAAACGGGAAAAACCTTCGGAAATGTAAATATAGAACAAAAAAAATGGCATCTGATCAAAGAAATTTTGTAATGACATGAATTTTAATTGATGTTATACTTGAAATAGTATGTATTCAATCTATCGTTTGATTGAATCAGTACAATGGTATAATAATTAAGGGGGAATCAGATGGCTGCAAAATCTACAAACACGAAAAAAAGTTCTACGAACAACACAGCGAAAGCAGCAAAAAATGCAACAACTAAGAAAACATCGACAGCAAAAAAAAAGCTTCTGCCTCCACAAAGAAAAAAGTTCTGGCAGTAAGACAAAAAAGAACTTCAAATCATATAAATACAGCACAAAGTCAGGAAATCCGTTCAGAGATTCTTCTATTGGGTTCCCTTGCCATCTGCATCCTTCTTATCCTGAGTAATTTTGGTATGGGTGGCATAGCGGGAGGAGCAATTTCTTCTGTAGGATTTGGACTTGTAGGAGCAATGGCATATTTATTTCCATTTGTATTTTTTTCGGAGCAGTTGCTTTTTATATTTCCAATAAGGGAAATCCTCATGCTTACATAAAAAGTAGGTGCCGCAATTGTTCTGGTCATTCTCCTTTGTGGAATTTTAGAATTGATGTTCATCCATATACTGCCGGGACATCTGTTTTATCTTACTACAAAGATTCCAGTGCTGATAAAAATGCGGGTGGATTACTTGGCGGAATTCTGATCAGTATTTTATGTCCACTGATTGGAGAAGCAGGTACTTATGTTATTTTGATCATTTTCTCAATCATTTGTATCATTCTGGTAACAGAACGTTCTTTATTAGCTCCACTTGGAAGACATGGAAAGAAAGCTTACCAGGAAGTGAAACGGAAACATCAGGAAACTGCTGAGATCCGTACACTGGAGCGGGATGCCCGCAAAGAGGCACTTGCGTTGAAGCAAAGAGAAAAAAGTCGAAACTTCACAGGCAGATGCATCTTCTCCAAGTGAGAAAAAGAAACGCACAAAGCGGACAGACCTTAAAGCATCAGGTATTACGTTCGCCACAACGCTTCTTTCAGAGGAAGAATCACCTGTTGGTGGCTTTGGGCGGACTCCAAAATCACCTGAAATGACAGAACTTGTCCCGGAGAAAGAGCCGGATTCAAAAGATCTGACGGATTCCTTTGAAAATCATTTTGTCATTAGCAGAGCAGAACCGGCAATGGATGTACAGGAAGAGATTCCGTTTGACGATGCACTGCACCTTGAACCGGTACAGACATCCGCTTCCCGACAAGAAAACGAGATGAGTTCTGAACATGATCCGGCTGCGGATCCTATGATTGAAAATAGCCCGGAGATAAAACAGGAGCATTCCAGAAAAAGCAGCAAAAAAGATGCGCAGGCAGTTGCCGCAGAGACAGCCAGTGTAGAACAGACCATACGGGAACAGGAGCAAAAACCACGGCCGGTTTATCATACACCTCCGCTGAATCTGTTAAAGAAGGGGAAGAAAGGCGGCGGTGATTCGGATGAACACCTTCGTGCTACGGCTTTAAAACTGGAACAGACACTACAGAATTTTGGAGTTGGAGTACATGTAACAAACGCAAGCTGTGGTCCATCTGTCACAAGATATGAACTTCAACCGGAACAGGGCGTAAAAGTAAGCCGGATTGTTGGACTTGCAGATGATATCAAGCTAAATCTTGCAGTTGCAGATCTGAGAATTGAAGCTCCAATCCCTGGTAAAGCCGCGGTCGGTATCGAAGTTCCGAACAGTGAAAATACAGCGGTTATGCTGGGAGATCTGCTGGAGTCAAAAGAGTTCAAAAACAGTAAATCGCCAATTTCATTTGCAGTTGGTAAAGATATTGCCGGAAAGGTTGTTGTGACTGACATTGCCAAGATGCCGCATCTTCTTGTTGCAGGTGCAACGGGATCCGGTAAATCTGTCTGCATCAACACTCTGATCATGAGTGTTATTTATAAGGCAGATCCTGATGATGTTAAACTGATCCTTGTCGATCCAAAAGTTGTGGAACTAAGTGTATATAACGGAATTCCACATCTGATGATTCCGGTTGTCACAGATATGAAGAAGGCGGCAGGTGCTTTGAACTGGGCAGTTGCTGAGATGGAAAAGCGTTACAAACTTTTTGCACAGTACAATGTACGCGATTTAAAGGGCTTTAATGAAAAGGTCAAGCATGGGGAAACCGGACCGGAGATTCAGAAAAAGCTTCCTCAGATTGTAATTATCATTGACGAGCTTGCTGATCTTATGATGGTTGCTCCGGGAGAAGTAGAAGGTGCTATCTGTCGTCTGGCACAGTTGGCAAGAGCAGCGGGACTTCATTTGATTCTTGCAACACAGAGACCATCTGTAAATGTTATTACCGGATTGATCAAAGCAAACATGCCTTCCCGAATTGCTTTTTCTGTATCATCAGGTGTCGATTCAAGAACAATTATCGATATGAATGGTGCCGAAAAGCTCCTGGGAAAGGGAGACATGCTCTTTTATCCATCCGGATATCCAAAACCTGTCAGGGTGCAGGGATCTTTCGTTTCGGACGAAGAAGTTCAAAAAAGTTGTTGATTATTTGATTGACAAGAACGGAAATACCTCGTACAGTAATGAACTAGAAGAACAGATTTCTAGCAGCGCAGATCTTCCGGGGCAGGGGATGCTTCCGGGACAACAGGACAACGAGAACAGCAGGGATGTCTATTTTGCAGATGCAGGGAATCTGATCATCGACAAGGAAAAAGCATCGATTGGTATGCTTCAGAGGATGTTCAAGATTGGTTTCAACCGTGCTGCCAGAATTATGGATCAGCTATGTGAAGCCGGTGTTGTAGGTCCGGAGGAAGGAACAAAACCAAGAAAAGTGCTTATGACAAAAGAAGAATTTGCAGAATATATGCAGAATCAGACTTCGTAAAATCTACAAACACCAAAAGTGATACAAAGGAGAGGGGAAAGATGAAAACAGATATTCAGATTGCACAGGAAGCAGAAATGAAACACATCAAAGAGGTAGCGGTACAGGCCGGTATTTCAGAAGATGAACTTGAATTTTATGGAAAATATAAGGCAAAACTTTCCGATGAACTCTGGAACAGAATCAAAGATAACGAGGATGGAAAGCTGATTCTTGTGACAGCAATCAATCCGACTCCGGCTGGAGAGGGGAAGACTACAACATCTGTAGGTCTCGGACAGGCATTTGCAAAACTTGGAAAAAAGACCATGATCGCACTTCGTGAGCCATCTCTGGGACCATGTTTCGGAATCAAAGGTGGAGCAGCCGGTGGCGGATATGCCCAGGTCGTTCCTATGGAAGATCTGAACCTGCATTTTACCGGAGATTTTCATGCGATCACATCGGCAAATAACCTGCTTGCAGCTCTTCTTGACAACCATATCCAGCAGGGAAATGCTCTTGGAATCGATCCGAGACAGGTTGTGTGGAAACGGTGTGTCGATATGAATGATCGTGTTCTCAGAAATATTGTTGTCGGACTTGGACGCAAAACAGACGGTATGGTCCGTGAAGATCATTTTGTCATTACAGTGGCATCTGAGATCATGGCGATCCTCTGTCTTGCAGATGATCTTGCTGATCTTAAACGCAGACTTGGAAGAATCATTGTTGCTTACAATTTCAAGGGAGCACCTGTTACAGCAGATGATCTTCAGGCAACAGGTGCTATGGCCGCACTGTTAAAAGATGCGATCAAACCAAACCTGATCCAGACACTTGAGCATACACCGGCATTAGTACATGGCGGTCCATTTGCAAACATTGCACATGGCTGCAATAGCGTACGTGCAACAAAGATGGCTCTGAAGTTAAGTGACATCACTGTCACAGAAGCCGGATTTGGTGCAGATCTTGGCGCTGAGAAATTCTTTTTGATATCAAATGCCGTATGGCAGGTCTGAAACCAGACGCAGTAGTTTTAGTTGCAACAGTACGTGCATTAAAGTATAACGGTGGCGTTGCGAAGGCTGACCTTGCAGAAGAGAACCTGGATGCCCTTGCAAAAGGTATTGTAAATCTTGAGAAACATATTGAAAATATTCAGAAATACGGTGTACCGGTAATCGTTACACTGAATTCATTTGTAACAGATACGGATCTGAAAATGCATTTATTGAAAAATTCTGTCGTGAACGCGGATGCGAGTTTGCCCTCTCAGAAGTGTGGGAGAAAGGCGGAGAAGGCGGTGTAGATCTTGCGCAGAAGGTTCTTGAGACACTTGAGACAAAAAGAAAGTGATTTCCATACGCTTTATAATGATGAGCTTTCTCTGAAAGACAAGATCCGTACAATCGCACAGGAGATTTACGGCGCACATGATGTTGTATATGAACCTGCAGCCGAGAAACAGCTCGCCAAGATTGAATCTATGGGATTTGGTTCTTTCCCGATCTGTATGGCAAAGAATCAGTATTCTCTTTCAGATGACGCTACAAAGCTTGGAAGACCTGAAAACTTTGATATTCATATCCGCGAGGTATATGTAAGTGCAGGAGCCGGTTTTGTTGTCGCACTGACGGGCGCTGTTATGACAATGCCTGGACTTCCAAAAGTTCCTGCTGCAAACGGAATCGACGTTACAGATGACGGAAAGATCACCGGACTTTTCTAAAGTTTTTTATGATTGGCTGCCGGTCACAGTATTTTTTGACCGGCAATGCCAATTGTTTTCATGGAGTTAGCTAATTAATTAAGGAGATACACATGGCACAGTTGATAGATGGTAAATTAATCTCTCAGCAGATTAAAGATGAGTTGAAAGAAGAAGTAGAACAGTTTAAGGCAGAAGGCATTGATATTTGCCTTGCTGTTATTCAGGTAGGAAGTGATCCTGCTTCTTCTGTATATGTCAGAAATAAGAAAAAAGGCATGCGCCTATATCGGGGTAGAATCCGGATCATATGAACTTCCGGAAGAGACTTCAGAAGAAGAACTGATCAAGTTAGTAGAAGAGTTAAATGCAGATGAAAGCGTAAACGGAATTCTTGTACAGCTTCCGGTACCGGATCATATTGATGAAGATAAGATCATCCGTACGATTTCACCGGATAAGGATGTGGATGGTTTCCATCCTGTAAGTGTTGGAAGACTCGGATCGGAGAAAAAGGATTTTTATCCTGTACTCCGGCCGGAATCATTCAGCTTTTGAAAAGATCCAATATTTCGATTGAAGGAAAAGAATGTGTGATCATTGGACGAAGCAATATCGTCGGCAAACCAATGGCAGCCCTTTTGCTTCGTGAAAATGGAACTGTAACCGTTGCACATTCCCGAACAAAAGATCTTAAAGAAGTAGCAAAACGAGCAGATATCCTGATTGTTGCAATTGGAAAAAAGAGCGTTTTATCACATCTGAATATATCAAAGAAGGAGCTGTTGTCATCGATGTAGGAATGCATCGTGATGAAGCGAACCATCTTTGCGGAGATGTTGATTTTGCGGATGTTGAACCTCATTCTTCTGCAATCACGCCGGTACCGGGTGGTGTTGGTCCAATGACAATTGCGATGCTGATGAATAATTGTGTTGAAACAGTTCGTAAGTAGGAGGAACTTGTAAATGAGGTGTACACATTGCGGAGCAAATATACCAGACGATCAGTTGATTTGTCCCGTATGCGGTGCTGAAGTACAGATTGTACCAGATTATAACCCTCTGGAAGATGTACTCGCACGCGAAGTGAAAGGCTCAGTAGCCGGAGCTACACGTCAGATCCAGGCAGATGTAGTCCGAAGACAGAATGTGAGCCAAAACCAACAGAACAGAAATCGGCAAAATCAACGATCGAATCCTAATTCCACACGCGTCTTAAGCCAGGCGGAACTGGATAAAGTAAGAGAAGAGCGAAGAGAGCAGCTACGGCGCCAGAGAGCGCAAAGACAACGTCAGAAAACAGATGCAAAGCGTTATCAGGATGCCCGTCAGTCAACAGAGAATCTGCGCCGGACATCTACTGAAAGCAGACGCCTGCAGCAGATCAAAAAACAAGAAGCTGCCAGAAAAAACGTCAGAAATTACTTACGGTTTTTTTTCCTGCTCATTCTTCTGATTGGTGTCGGAATTTATATCGGATATCAGAATTCCTATACAGGCATGAAAAAGGGAATGCCGCACTGCAGAATAGTAACTATACTTCTGCAGAGAATTATTTTAACAGAGCAATTATAAAGGATAAATCAAAGGCAGAGGCTTATACCGGACTTGCTAATATCTATGTTGCCCAGGATGATCTGGACAGTGCAGAGAGCGTCTATCTCAACGCACTGGAGACACAACAAATCGTCGAATGTAAATCTCTATAAAGCTGCAGTAAAATTCTATGAGAAAACAGAACAGCCGAATAAGATTTCTGATCTCCTGCAGGATTGTGAAGATAAGAATGTATTATCTGCTATGAATGATTATGTTTCATCTGCTCCTGAATTCAGTTTGAAAGAAGGAACCTATGATGAAGTACAGCAGGTAACATTAACATCTGCTACAGGCGGAACGATTTATTATACAACAGATGGCTCTGATCCGACGGAGTCAAGTACAGAATACAAAGAAGCTGTTTTGCTTCAGTCCGAAGGTGACACAGAGATCCGTGCAATTGCTGTTAATAAAAAGGGAATACCAAGTGCTGTTTCCAGTGCGAAATATTCCATTGAATTTCCACTTGTAGACGCTCCGGCAGTTTCTCCATCAACCGGACAATATAGTACAGCCACTCAGATCACGATTACGGTACCGGATGGATATACGGCATACTACACGATGGACGGTTCAACTCCAACCGCATCCTCTGAGAAATATACTGACCCGATTGATATGCCAGAAAATTCACAAACAACTTTTTCAGCAATTCTCGTGAACGATAAAAATGGAAAAGCAACGGAAGTAACAACACGAAACTATATTACTACATATTAAGTAAACTGTGTAAAGTAACTAGAAAGCAACCTTGATTTTGGAAAATGTTATGTAAATTTTCCAAAATAGGGTTGCTTTTTTTCGTATACAGAGTTATAATAATATCTGTTAAAAAAAATAACAATACTACATAAAAAAGGAGAGATTTGTTATGAGTAGATTTTGCTTACCAAGAGACATTTATCATGGAAAAGGATGTCTGGAAGAACTGAAGAACCTGAAAGGAAAGAAAGCCATTCTTGTAGTTGGTGGCGGTTCTATGAAACGTCAGGGATTCCTGGATAAAGCAGTTAATTATCTGAAAGAAGGCGGAATGGAAGTTCAGCTGTTTGAAGGTGTTGAGCCAGATCCGTCAGTTGAGACTGTTATGAAAGGTGCAGAAGCAATGCGTGCTTTCGAGCCGGATTGGATCGTTGCTATGGGTGGTGGATCACCAATCGATGCAGCGAAAGCTATGTGGGCATTCTATGAGTACCCGGAGATCTCCTTTGAAGACCTGATCACACCATTCAGCTTCCCGGAACTGAGACAGAAAGCTAAATTTGCAGCAATTCCTACAACTTCATGAACAGCTACAGAGGTTACAGCATTCTCAGTTATCACAAACTATCAGACTGGTGTGAAATATCCACTGGCTGACTTCAACATCACACCAGATGTTGCAATCGTTGATCCTGACCTTGTTGCAGGACTCCCGGTTAAACAGGTTGCATATACAGGTATGGATGCTCTTACACATGCAATTGAAGCATATGTATCCACACTGAACGGACCTTTCACAGATCCACTTGCACTGCAGGCAATTGAGATGGTTCTTGATTATCTGCCAGGATCTTACAAATGTGATATGGTTGCAAGAGAGCAGATGCATTATGCACAGTGCCTTGCAGGAATGGCATTCTCTAATGCATTACTTGGTATCGTTCATTCAATGGCTCATAAAACAGGTGCTGCATTCTCCACCGGACATATTCCGCACGGATGTGCTAACGCAATTTACCTTCCATACGTTATCAAATACAACGCCAAAGACGCTGTAGCTGCAAAACGTTATGCTGAAATCGCACGCAGAATGGGACTTGCCGGAACATCTGAGCAGGCTCTGATCAACAGCCTTGTTGAGAAGATTGATGAGTTCAATGTAAGACTGAACATTCCTAAGACTCTGAAAGACTTCGGAATCAATGAAGAAGAATTCAAAGAAAAAAGTTGACAAGATTGCAGAACTGGCTGTAGGAGATGCCTGTACAGGATCTAACCCACGTGCAATCGATCCGGCTGCTATGGCTAAACTTCTCACATGTACATACTACGGAACAGAAGTTGATTTCTAAAATCAAGAATTAATAAAGGTTTCAGTGTTCTTATAAAATAAGATAACGCTGTAAACTTGTCTTAAACAATACGGGTAGATGCATGAAATTGTGTGTCTGCCCGTATGTTTTACTTGAATTCATAGCTGAAGTGTCGTATTATTAACAAAGAGCGAGTTGTTATTGTTTACACAATGTTTGAAGACAATAACGTCGATTTATTTACAAGGAGGAAAAACATGTATAAGATATTAAAAGCTGAAAAACTGGCTGATAAGATTTATCTGATGAATGTTCATGCACCACGTGTAGCAAGTCACTGTCAGCCTGGTCAGTTTGTCATCGTTAAAATGGACGAGAAAGGCGAACGTATTCCGCTGACAATCTGTGATTATGACAGAGAAGCAGGAACAATCACAATCGTTTTCCAGGAAGTTGGAGCTTCTACAGTGAAAATGGGAGAACTCAAAGCCGGAGACAGTTTCCGTGACTTTACAGGTCCGCTTGGATGCGCTTCTGAGTTTGTTCATGAAGACCTTGAGTCCCTTAAGAATAAGAAGATGCTGTTTGTAGCCGGTGGAGTTGGGGCTGCTCCGGTATACCCGCAGGTAAAATGGTTGAAAGCACACGGAATCGATGCTGATGTTATCGTTGGTGCTAAGACAAAAGATATGCTGATCCTTGAAGATCAGATGGAAGCTGTTGCAGGTAATTACTACCCATGTACAGATGACGGTTCCTACGGACACGCCGGAATGGTTACAACTATGGTAGAAGAACTTGTAAACAACGGAAATAAATACGATGTCTGCGTTGCGATCGGACCGATGATCATGATGAAATTCGTATGTCTGCTTACAAAAAAGCTTGAGATTCCGACGATCGTCAGCATGAACCCGATCATGGTAGACGGAACAGGTATGTGCGGCGCCTGTCGTCTTCAGGTTGGCGATGAGATTAAATTTGCCTGCGTAGATGGCCCGAATTTGACGGACATCTTGTTGATTTTGATCAGGCAATGAAGAGAAGCCAGATGTATAAGACTGAAGAGGGTCGTGCATTACTGAAACTTCAGGAAGGTGATACCCATCATGGCGGATGCGGACATTGTGGAGGTGACGAATAATGGCTGATATGATGAAAAAAAAGTACCTGTAAGAGAACAGGATCCAAAGGTGCGTGCAACAAACTTTGAAGAAGTTTGTCTCGGTTATAACAAAGAAGAAGCAATGGAAGAGGCTACAAGATGCCTTAACTGTAAGAATGCAAAATGTATCCAGGGTTGTCCTGTATCCATCAACATTCCGGCATTTATCCATCAGGTAAAAGAAGGAAACATTGAAGAAGCTTACAAGATCATTGGTAAATCCATGCACTTCCGGCTATCTGTGGACGTGTTTGCCCGCAGGAATCCCAGTGTGAGGGAAAATGTATCCGTGGAATCAAAGGCGAGCCTGTTTCTATCGGAAAACTGGAGCGTTTCGTTGCTGACTATGCACTTGAGAATGATATTAAACCAGTAAGGCGCTGAGACTATGAACGGTCACAAAGTAGCCGTTATCGGTTCTGGCCCGTCCGGACTTACATGTGCCGGAGACCTTGCAAAACTCGGATATGATGTAACAGTATTCGAAGCATTACATGAGCTCGGCGGCGTTCTTGTTTATGGTATTCCGGAATTCCGTCTTCCAAAGCAGAAAGTTGTTGCAAAAGAGATCGAGAAGGTAAAAGAGCTTGGTGTCAAATTTGAGACGAATGTTGTGATCGGTAAATCCACTACGATCGACCAGTTGATGGAAGACGAGGGATTTGAGGCAGTATTTATCGGTTCAGGAGCCGGTCTTCCGATGTTTATGGGTATTCCGGGAGAGAATGCAAATGAAGTCTTCTCTGCAAATGAGTATCTGACAAGAAGCAACCTGATGAAAGCTTTCCGTGATGATTACGATACACCGATCGCTGCCGGTAAGAAAGTAGCTGTTGTTGGTGGTGGTAACGTAGCTATGGATGCTGCAAGAACAGCTCTTCGTCTTGGCGCAGAAGTTCATGTAGTATACAGAAGAAGTGAAGCAGAGCTTCCTGCAAGAGCTGAAGAAGTTCATCATGCAAAAGAAGAAGGAATCATCTTCGATCTTCTTACTAATCCGAAGAAGATCAACGTTGACGAGAACGGTAATATCACAAGCATGACAGTGATCAAGATGGAACTGGGTGAGCCAGATGCTTCCGGAAGAAGACGTCCGGTTGAAATTGAGGGCTCTGAGTACGACATCGAAGTTGATACTGTTATCATGTCCCTTGGTACTTCTCCAAACCCACTGATCTCTTCTACAACAAAGGGACTTGAGACAAACCGCAGAAAATGTATCGTTGCTGAGGAAGAGAATGGACAGACATCTAAAGAAGGCGTATTCGCCGGTGGAGATGCTGTTACAGGTGCTGCCACTGTTATCCTTGCTATGGGAGCTGGTAAAGCAGGTGCCAAAGGTATCGATGAATATCTGAGAAATAAATAATAGAAGGAAGATTGTATATAGGAGCATAAGCTTCTTTGAGATAATCGGAATTTGAAAACAGAATATCCTGACAGGATACAGAAAACTCTGTGCTTGTCAGGATATTTTTAATATACTAAAAATGAATTTGTCGTGTTATAATTTGAGGGAGACAACGGAAAAGTTTTTGTGACGTACAGCAATTTTGCTCAAATTAGATGACAACCTGTTCGAAGATATGGTAAAATAATAAACCAAATGTTTGCAAATTTCCATAGAGTTCTATTAAAAAGAGAATCCTATGGAAATTTGTCATACATTTCAATAAACCTAAGAAGCAAAAATCTATTTTGGGAGAAATATAAAACATATGACGAATTATAACAACAATGACAATCGATTTGATGGAAGATGCTTCCTTGAAGATGTTGAGATAAAGTTACAAAAACGACTGGAAGAAATAGGGCAGTCTCTCTCTGATGGACAGAAAGAGATTGATAACATGCAGGAATATTACTGGGAAAATTATACAGAGATGGACCAGTATGGTTATGAGAATTATGATAATCAGCAAGCACTTCTGCATCAGGTCAACGCTAATAATGAGAAGCTGCAATTAAAACATAGATTTGAGAAAATGTTAGATGCACCTTTTTTCGGACGTGTCGATTTTATGTATGATGGAGATGACGAACCGGAACCGTTTTATATCGGGATTGCAAATTTTGCCGAAAAAACAGGCATGCAGCCTCTGATCTACGACTGGAGAGCTCCGGTCAGCAGTTTGTTTTATGATTATGATAAAGGCCCTGCAAGCTATGAGGCTCCTGCCGGAAGACTGGATGGAGAGATTCTTTCAAAATGGCAGTTTAAGATTCAGAATGGTGAACTTGTCTATGCCTTTGAAAGTGATACAAAGATCGATGATGATATTCTGAAAAAAGAACTTGGAACAAACAGTGATGTAAAATTAAAAAATATCGTCCGCACGATCCAGAAAAACAGAATGCAATTATCCGAAATACGAAAGATCGAATCCTTGTAATCCAGGGAGCTGCCGGAAGTGGAAAAACTTCGATTGCTTTACACCGAATTGCATATCTTTTATATCATGAACGCGACACTCTGAAATCATCCAACATACTGATTCTTTCACCGAACAGCGTATTTGCAGATTATATCTCACATATTCTTCCAGAATTAGGAGAAGAGAATATCCGTGAGATGAGTTTTGATCTCTACGCCTACAAAGAGCTTCGAAAAGGTGTCGCAGCAGACTGTGAGGATCGTTATGATCAGTTGGAACGTCGGATGAAGTTTCCGGATGAATCAGCTCAGAATCGTTTTGACTGGAAACAATCCAAAGATTTTATTGGTGAAATAGAAGGTTTCCTTGCGATTCTGGAAGATCGTCTGATGGAATTCAAAGAAATTGAGTTCCGTGGAATGACATTGACAGAAGAAGACTTGATCCAATTGTTCTATTATAAATTCACAGAGACTCCGTTATTGAAACGTATGGACGCTGTAAAAGACTATTTTATCGATTCTTGGGAAACTCTGAAAGGCAGAAATATTTCAGAGGATGATCAGGAGATGCTTCAGATGAAGTTCGACAAGATGTACACAACGAAAGATATTTACACCATTTATAATTGGATGCTCGATGATTGTGATTGTGACCTGTTGCCGGAAGTTCCGTACGAAAAACGAAAGCTCCCTTATGAAGATGTATTTCCTATGCTCTATCTGAAATATCGTCTTTCCGGTGGGAATTCAACTCATAAGAACATTAAGCATCTTGTCATTGATGAAATGCAGGACTACACTTATCTGCAATACACCATCCTGGAATCCTTGTTTCATTGTAGAATGACTATTCTTGGAGACCGTGCACAGACACTGGATACAAAGCAACAGGATGTACTGAGATTTCTCCCTAAATTACTTGGACGTGAGATCCGAACGATTGAAATCAAAAAAGAGTTACCGGAACACATTGGAAATTGCCCGGTATGCGGAAAAAGTCAGTGGAGTATCTGATCTTGAGTTACTGGACCGCCATGGAAAAGAAGTCGTAGAAAAGACATTTAACACAGATACGGAATTGCTTGATGAACTTGTCTGTCATTTAAAATGTCCGGGAGACTTTGAAACTGCTGCCCTGATCACAACAACAGAAGAAGAAGCTTTTGACTTAAGCCGTCTCCTGAAACTGCGTGGTATCAACGTATCTTATGTAGATCGTAACAGTTCCGCATTTAAGAAAGGACTCACAGTAACCACATTTTATCTTGCAAAAGGGCTGGAATTTGACCAGGTTTTCGCACTTCGCGGTGCAAAAGAAAATCCGCTTAAAAATCAGGCGGAATATATTTGCGCAACAAGAGCTCTTCACGAACTCTATGTTTACGAAATTGCTAACAGCTTATCAAAATAACAGTTAACAAGCATGCATGATTAAAATTTATTCAGAAAGAACAGAAAAATGAAGATTACATTAATAACCGTAGGAAAGATAAAAGAAAAATATCTGCGAGATGCAATTGCAGAATACAGCAAGCGATTGAGCCGATACTGCAAACTGGAGATTATAGAAGTAGCTGATGAAAAGACACCTGACCATGCAAGTGATATCGTGGAAAATACAATTCGCGATAAAGAAGCTGAACGCATTATGAAATATGTAAAAGAGGATACCTATGTGATCACTCTTGAGATTAACGGAAAGCTTCTTAGTTCCGAGGAACTTTCTGCAAAAATCAATCAACTTGGAATTCAGGGGACAAGCCATATCACATTTATCATTGGCGGATCCATTGGTTTGGGCAAAGAAGTGCTCGCAAGATCGGACTATGCATTAAGCTTTTCCAAGATGACCTTTCCACACCAGTTGATGCGGGTCATTCTGTTAGAGCAGATATACAGAAGTTATCGGATCATCAACGGTGAACCTTATCATAAATAGAGATCTGTCGCAGAAAACAACTGGTATAGGACATCGTGATATATTCATATACTGATGACAAAGGATTTTTATATAAAAAACTTCAATGAACCGAGAGCAGATCAAAGAAAAGATGGTATCCGCAATGGATCTCCCAAAAGATGTGATTCAGAATGCTTCTGTTATAACCATTTTAGGACGAAATGAATTATGCATTGAAAATTATCGGGGCATTATTGAATACACAGATACACTGATCCGTGTGCAGACGCGGGCAGGACAGATCCGGATCCAGGGAAAACGACTCCGGATTCAATACTACACAAATGATGAGATGAAAGTAACTGGAGCATTATCATCTTTAGAATTTACCGAGGGAGGAATCCGGGGTGATTCATTGCCTGATCCGCTACTTGTCCGGTTATGTGAAGATTCAGATCAAAGGATACTCCCCAGAACGATTTCTGAATCTCTGCTGTTATCACCGCATCCGATTCTGGGGATTGACCCGTATCGGAACAAATTATGAGTTATACTTGAGTTTATCTGATTTTCGAAAGATTCGTCCTTATGTCAGAAAAACACATACAAAAAGTCATACTAAAAAACGGTATGGCTTTCCTTTTTTTTTTTATCGCTACCGAAAAAGAAAACTATTCTTTATCAGCATCCTCCTATGCATTTTTCTAATCGATTGTTACTCGCAATTTCTATGGGATATTCATTTTCAGGGAAATAAAAGATGGACCGACACGACCTTGACAACGTTTCTGAAAGAAGAGGGGATTTATCCTGGAATGCAAAAGAAAAATGTAGATTGTCAGGGGATTGTCAAAGCCCTTCGAAAGGAATATAATGATATCGTTTGGGTATCTGCTTCTCTTGATGGCAGCCGGTTAAAAATACAGATAAAAGAAAATGAAGATGCGCTTCCTATCATCTCATCTACTCAGACAGATTCTTTTTACCTGCTGATCTTATTGCTTCTACTGATGGAATCATTACAAATTTAATTACACGCACCGGCATTCCCCAGGTACATATCGGGGATTCTGTAACGAAAGGAACTTTACTTGTATCTGGACGGATTGACATCCTGGGTGACAGTGGTGAAATTACCGGATATCAATATACGCATGCCGATGCAGATATTTTCGCTGATACACAGATTTCTTATCTGGATATAATTTCCTGTTATCACAATAAAAAAGTATATACAAAAGAAACAAAAAAGTCCGGATTTATTCAAATCGGCTCTGTCCGGTTAGAAACATGGAAACCAAAAATGTCCGCTACTTCTGAAAAAATTGTGTATAGCACATCAGTTAAAACTGGGAGAAAATTTTTTTCACTTCCGATTTTTTATGGGCATGAAACAATAAAAAAATACGGCTTCAAGAAAATAAAATATACAAAAAAAGAGATGCAGACAATTTTAAGCAGTCGATTTCGCTATTTTTGTAAAGATTTAGAGGAAAAGGGTATTCAAATTAATGAAAAAATGTTAAGATATATATATCTGCCGAAAAGGCAACGGCTTCAGGTACGCTCTATCTGAATCAGCAGATTGAAGAGGAAACAGAGACCGAAAGAATAACTTTAGAAAGGAACGAACCGGATGAGTCTGTCGGAACTGATCATTGATATTCCGGCTGAATACGAGATGAATGTATTTGGCCAGTTTGATACTTATATAAAGAAAATAGAAAGAACTTTTCATGTCACATTGATTTCACGTGACGGTGCAACCAAGATTGTAGGAGATACAATTGCTGCACAGAAAGCCCAGCGTGTACTTACACAGCTTGTAGAACTTGCTAAACGAGGGAATACGATTACGGAACAGAATGTAGACTATGCAATCTCGCTCGTATTTGAAGATCAGGAAGAAGCCCTTGTTTCTATTGATAAAGATCTGATCTGTCATACACTTCAGGGAAAACCTATAAAGCCAAAAAAACATTAGGTCAGAAAAAAAATATGTTGATGCAATTCGAAATGGAATGATCACTTTCGGTCTCGGACCTGCCGGAACAGGAAAGACCTATCTTGCGATGGCAATGGCAATCACAGCATTCAAACGCGAAGAAGTAAGCAGAATCATCCTGACGCGCCCGGCAATTGAAGCCGGAGAGAAGCTTGGATTTCTTCCGGGTGACCTGCAAAGCAAGATTGATCCGTATTTAAGACCTTTATATGACGCGCTTTATCAGATCATGGGAGCTGACAGTTTTCTTAAGAATTCTGAAAAAGGATTGATTGAGGTTGCTCCTTTGGCATATATGCGCGGACGTACTTTAGATAATGCGTTCATCATCCTTGATGAAGCACAGAATACAACGCCGGCACGATGAAGATGTTCTTAACAAGAATAGGTTTTGGATCCAAAGTTGTCATTACAGGTGATTCTACGCAGAAAGATCTTCCATCCGGAACAATATCCGGACTTGATGTTGCTGTAAAGGTTGTAAAAGGATCTGGAAGGGATCAACATCTGTACGCTGACAAGCAAAGATGTTGTAAGACATCCATTAGTTCAGAAAATTGTAAAAGCATATGAGGACTATGAGAAGAAATCGTCCAGACCGAGAGAAAACAGGAGGAAAAAAGGATGAGTCTTTTTATCGAAGAAGAGGGGAATATAAAGTTAGACTTTGATACAGAAGAGATTGCCACATTAGTTATTGACGCTGCATTAGAACTTGCAGACTGTCCTTATGAAGCAGAGATCAATCTTCTTTTTACTGAGAATGCCCAGATTCACGAAATGAATCTGGAACAACGTGGAATTGACCGCCCAACAGATGTACTTTCTTTCCCTATGATCGAATACGAAGAACCGGGAGATTTTTCCGTGATTGATGAAGAAAGTGCAGGAAGCCTTTAATCCGGAATCCGGAGAATTGATGCTTGGTGATATCGTTATCTCAAAGGAAAAAGTGTTATCCCAGGCTGAAGAATATGGACATTTACCCAAAAGAGAGTATGCTTTCCTGATTGCACACAGTATGCTTCACTTATTTGGATACGATCACATGGTTGATGAAGAACGTGTTGTCATGGAAGCGAAACAGAAAGAAATCATGGAAAAAGTCGGTATTTTCCGCTGATAGGATACATATATTAAATAGATTTTAAGGAATGGGACACTAGGAGGAAGTTATGTCTGAAACTGAGGCACAAACAACGAAAAAACGAACGAAAAAGGATGATTATATTGTCCAGGGTTCGATACTTGCAGCAGCAGCTGTACTTACAAAAAATCATAGGCGTAGTCTACAGGATTCCGCTGACGAATATTTTAGGAGATGAAGGAAACGGATTTTATGGATATGCCTATCAGGTCTATGCAATCGCTCTGATGATTTCATCATTCAGCCTTCCGACTGCCGTATCCAAGCTGGTATCGATCCGACTTGCAAAGCGTCAGAGACGAAATGCATTCCGTGTATTTATCTGTTCACTTGCTTTTTGCAATCGGTGTTGGATTATTCATCTCGCTGACAATCTTTTTTGGGAGCAGGACTGATTTCAACACATTTAATGAAATCTCCACTTAGCGTTTACGCACTGCGGGTTCTTGCCCCGGGACTTCTAATTGTTGCAGTTATGGCTGTTATCCGTGGATATTTCCAGGGAATGGGAACAATGCTTCCAACAGCTATCTCACAGATCATTGAGCAGGTATTTAATGCCGTGATCAGTATTGTCGGCGCAAGTGTCCTCTTTGGCATCGGAACAAAAGCAGGAGAAAAATCCGGAGAGGAGCTTCTCGGACCTGCTTACGGTGCTGCCGGAAGTACACTTGGAACGGTTGTCGGCTCTTTATCTGGATTGTTATTTCTTTTGTTTGTCATTTTTTATATAAAAATGTAATACGCAAACAGCTTAAAAGAGACCGCACCAAGAATGTTGAAAGTTATTCTTTCCTTCTGAAAGCATTACTTTTAACAGCAATCCCAGTTGTATTCAGTACCGCTGTATATAATATTAACCAGATTATCGACCTTACAATCTTTAATCATGTTATGGAGTCACCAGGCTATGTAGAGAAAGAATATATGGCTCTTCAGGGTATTTACACCGGTAAATACGACACCCTGATCAATGTCCCGATGGCAATTGCGAACGCACTTGGAACATCTCTTGTGCCAAGTCTTACAGCTGTTGTTACGGCAGGTACAAAGAAACAGGTTCACAATAAGATTAACCAGACTTTACGTCTTACAATGGTAATTGCTATTCCGAGTTGTATCGGTTATTTTGTACTTGCTTCCCCAATTATGGTTCTGCTGTACAATGACTCCAGTGCGACACCGGCGCGTCTGTTGATGGCAGGAGCTATCGTTGTTGTACTGTATGGACTTTCCTCTGTAACGAATTCCATTCTTCATGGATTAAACTACATGACAAGTCCCGCAAAGAATGCTGCAGCAGCTCTTGGAATTCATCTGGTAGCATTTGTACTGATGATGACTGTATTCAAGATGAACGTCTATGCACTGGTGGGTGGAAATATTGTATTTGCACTTGCAATGAGTATTTTGAACCTGCTCAAGATTCGAAAAGTCAGCGGTTTCAAAATCGATTTTGTAAGCACTTTCGGAAAACCATTCGCTGCAGCAGCAGTGATGGGCATTGTAACTTTCGGCGTATTCAGACTGTTTGATACACTGATCGGCGGTCGTGTAATTCCAGTATGCATTTCACTGTTTGTAGCAATACTTGTTTATGCGGTTGTTATGTTGAAAATCGGAACACTTTCTGAAGATGATATCCTTGATCTTCCAATGGGTGGACGTATCCTGAGAATTTCTAAGAAATTCCATCTGCTTCCAGCCGTAAAAGTAGAAGAATAAAAAAAATAAAAAAAAGCCAATACTGTATGAAAAAAAGGAGCGATTTGCGATGAAAAAATACATGATTGGTTTTTCTGTTTTATTTCTGATTACCGGATGTTTGATTGCAGGTTATCAGGTTAGTTACAACAATCTACTGGAAAAGGAAAAAGCTATAGAACTGGCTAAAAATGAAAAAAAAATGATTCCATTCAAACCAGACGCAGTTCAGCCAAAGGAGAGTCTGTTTCAGATGATGCATATTATCTGAAAGAGCTGCATGGATATGTTGCGGTCTATCTGCAAGATGGGACAACCCTTTACGAAACAACCAGCCTATCCGTAAATAATCTGCCGGATGAAGTACAACAGGATCTGAAAAATGGAATCTATCTTAAGTCTGCCGAAGAACTGTATGGTTTTCTTGAGAATTATTCCAGTTAAAAAAGTGGACGAAGTGCACAGAATCGTGTATAATACAGAGTCAGCGGAAAGAATATCGGTTACTGTTCACACGGGAGTGAACAGTAAAGAATATCGCAACATTAAACGGAACAAGAAAAAGGAGAGAGATAGACAATGGAACAAAAGAAGATTGATCGTATCAATGAATTATATAAAAAATCAAAAGCTGAAGGACTCACTCCGGAAGAAGCGAAAGAACAGAAGATTCTTCGTAAAGAATATATGGAACTTATCCGGGTGAACTTAAGAAGCCAGCTGAACAATATTGACATGGAACAAAAAATGGAAGTATTGTTAATCTTGGTGAGAAGTATGGCGAAAAATATATGAACAAGAAAGGAAACTAGGATCATGTTACAGAATTTACCACAGGATCCTGTCATCCTTCTGAGCGTCATAAATACAAAGCTCAGAGATTTTTTATCCATCACTGGATCAGTTATGTAAAGAGATGGAAGTGAATAAAAAAAGAACTTACAGATAAATTAGATCTGATTGACTATGCTTATGATGCATCCTGCAATCAGTTTGTATAAAGGAAATGAGAATGAAAGAAATAATTGAAAATGTAAAGCTGGTGGAGAATGCTCCGTTGGAAGAGCCTGCACGCCAGTATTATTTTATGGAAAAAGCAAAAGAATATGTTGCTGAAATGTCTGAGAAACTGGGGCGTCCATTAACTGCGTGTGTGACGACATTTGGTTGTCAGATGGTACTGGCAACACAGAATTGATAAAGACAGGAAGAAAGCCCCGGAAACGTTGATTTCTAGGGCTTTTTGTTATTTATAGAGTAGTTTATGCGTGAGTCCGTTTTTGAATACTATTTCAGTGATATGCTTATCTATTACGGTTATATGGTCGAGCACTGAGTTGAAAAAGATTTTTAATGGAATCCTCGTCTGCGATCGCAAGCTCTTTGTAATTTATTATTTCATCTTTGTTCATTTCGTGCATGAGAAGATACTGCGATGCTGTTTTAATGAACTCTACTTGATTTACATTTACGGAAATTGATTCTGTTTCCATTCCCTTTATTTCATTTTCAATCTTCACTCGGTCAATCTCCAACGCTGATTTCATTTCGAGAAATTCCTTCTCGTCAAGTCCGTCATCATCAAATAAAATGCTTTCTTGAGTCGCTCAATAGCTCTTTCTGTTTTTTCAAGTTTCGCCTGTAGTTCGGTTAGCTTTTGTTTGTTCTCTGATTTATCTTCTTGGCTGACTGTGTTTGCTGACCATAGTTGAGTTCCATTCTTCCCATATAGTAAATCCAAAGTGTCCTTCAAACTATCTTCGGAAATTCCGACGATATCAGAAAAGCTGATTCGTTTAAGAATCATTTGCTCGAGTTCTTTCGTTGTCTTGATGTGTCTTTTATGCTTGGTAATATCAACCATAGCAGCTATGTAATTGATTATGATAGGAGCTATCGCTACATCGCTGACATTTGGGTTGTCGCAAGTTCCTTTTCGTGATCTCTTCCCGCACGCATAAGATGATGGTCGGAACCCACTTCCTTGTCTACTGTCCTTGCTTCTAACATTGTATCGTTCTCCGCACTTTCCGCAAAAGATTAAACCAGTGAATACATTGCATCGTTTATTCATGATTGTCTGTCCGCTTGAGTTCATCTTTAATCCACGCCCGTCCATGAGCTTATTTGCCTTTTCCCCAGTCATTTATAGACACAAGTGGTTCAAATATACCTTTGATATAAATAACTTCTTCCTGAGGCTTTTTACACCCTCGGCAGACTCTCTGTAATTATATCTGTAGTCACCTTTATTCATTGGGTTGCGAATCACATCGGCAATTGTCTTAGAAGTCCATTCGCCACCACGCTTGGTTGGAATCTTGTTTGCATTATAGCTTTTGGCGATTGATACGCTTGAGCCACCATTGAGATAGTCGGAATACATCTGTCTGACATATTTTGCTTCTGTCTTAGAATGTACTGGACATTTCTTTTCATCATCCCAATCCCAACCGAATGGAACTCTAGCTCCGTTCCATAATCCGCTCTGCGCTCTGCCTATCATTACATCAGTGACACGCTCTGAGGTTAATTTTCGCTCAAGTTCTGCAAACACTAGGATAATCTTAAGGATAGCTTCGCCGATTGCGCTAGAGGTATCAAATTGCTCGTTCAGCGATATGAATGTAACTTTGTTATATTTGAAATCATCATACATGAGAGAGAAGTCCACAAGGTTTCGAGAGATTCGGTCAATTTTGTACACGATCACATGAGAGACTTGTCCATGCTTTACTTTCTCCATCATTCGCTCAAACGCCGGTCGCTTTGTGTTCTTTCCAGACTTTCCGGCATCTTCAAATATCTCGATTCGCTTTTTGTCGATGTGAAGAACGTGTTCGCAATAGGCTTTCAGCTCCTTCTTCTGGAATGGGAGAGAGTCTTTATCCACTTGATATCCAGTAGACACACGAACGTACAATGCTACGATTCTTTTTATCTTCTGACATAGTACCAACCTTCCTAAAAATGAGTATAAAAATAACAGTCAGCGGAGAACGTTTGTTTCGCTTGCGTGGCTGCTCCGAAGATGATACAATATTTATTGGTAATAAATGGCATTCTTCGGAGTGTTATTTTGAAACATATTGGCGTATGTTTCAACTAAACCGTTCCTATTGGCGTAGGGGCGGTTTTTATTTTACAGGTTTTAATTGCTTTCTTAATTAGTTGTTTTTAGGTTTCTTCACAAGTGATACGATTGCTAAAATTGTGCAAATTAAGCACCATCCAGCCCATACACTTAAATCTGAATAACTTCCACCCATAGTGAAACCGCAAAGCGCTCCAAGTCCAAACAGAACGATGAGAGCAATATTACCGCCTTTGCCGCCATTACGTGTAGCGATGGATACGATACCTCCAACAAGAAGCATGATCGCTACGATTATTCCGGCAGATCCTCCAACTTCGCCGTTATCCTGTAATGTGTTCCCAATTCCTACAGCGCAAGATTGGAAACCAACAATTACAAACAAAACAATTGATATAATTCCTGATACTAATTTCCATGTTTTCATAAGTGCCCCTCTTTCTTTAAAACCTGTTGTAATTTATATAATCGCACTAGGCGGTTATACCGATTCATTCTTTTTCATCATAATATCTTGTCGAAATTATAAGTGCGATAAACCCTTTACGGTAAATTGGATTGATGATTACGTCTGTTTTTAAAGCTAGAGAAATCTCATTTTCCAGTTTAAGAATGCTCTTAACTTTAGTACTTGAATCGGAATGATTTCAAATATTACATATTGCTCGGTTACCTTTACTTTTTGAATCCGTATGTAAACGCCGAAATTCATATATGTATTTGAAATTTTCTCGCTAGTCTCTATCAGCAGCTCATCCGGAATATTTGATTTTGTTAATTGCTCTGCATAATCATCGAATCTACGATCATTAAATCTGAAATTTCCATCCAATCCCGGAGTTTTGTTGTTTTGAGTTTTATCAAATTCACAATATGCAACGCAATCGCGAGCAAATTTTTCATCAAAACGGCTCGATTGAATTCTTGATTGCTTCTGTAACTTTGCTCTGTATTGGTCTACGGTAATATGCCCTTTTAACGGAAAACCGCAGTTTACGCAAAAATTATAATCATCATAATTCATATCTCCGCAATTCGGACAAGTTTTTATACCCTCTTCAACATCTTGAAAATCATTCCTATTGCTTTGACTTTCCATTTCTCTTGTGCTTTCGAGCTTTAATTTGTCTAATAGAGTTTTAAACATTTTATCATTTCCATTCCATGCTTTAAATAGCTCCAATAATCTTCATATTCTTTACATATGGGAAAATTTCTGTTGAAACTTCTATATAGTAATCATGCATATGGTTCTTCATTTCTATCATTTGCACATCGGATTCACTGAAATCATCACCTAAAATATGTCTCATTTCATGTAAGAACACTTCATGCTGTTTTTCGTAGTTTAATGATGCATCTATGAATATAGTATAGAATCATCCGAATTGTGACGGACACATCCCGGAATGCCATATGATTTATCAAGCATTACTATATTTATGTAATATCCTTTGTAGTACAATCATTCCTCACCCTCTTCAAATTTACGTAGTTCTGCGAGCTTCTTGGCAAAATCAACCAGTCTCTCTTTATCAACTGTGTTGTATACATCAAAGAGAATCTTGTCATTGTTGTAGATTTCCTGTGCTGTACGAGCTGTTTCTTCATCAATGTAGTAACCTTGAGTAGAAGAGTCTATTGTCGGCTCTTTACCTGTCATAAGATATTCGATTGATACACCAAAGTAATCAGCTATCTTCTGTAATTTATCTTGTTTTGGAGTTGATTTACCTCTTTTCCAGTCCGAAAGAGTCATGTTGGATATCCCCGTTGCCCTTGAAATATCAGCATTTTTTAAATTACGGCTATCAAGCAATTTCTGATATATTTCGTACATATTTTCTCCTTTCTGAGAATATTAAAGAAAACCTTAAAAACTGCTTGACAATTAAATAAAACCATAATATACTAATAGCAGATTAAGGAAAACCTTAACGGATATAATTCTTGTATTCTCTGTAATCTTTCTGACAATTAGATTATAAAGGATTTCCTTAATAAATGCAATATATAATAAGGATTTTCGTAAAATTCTTATTGCATTGAAAGGAGGATTAAAATTGTACGAAAAGTTTGAACAGCTCATAAGCGAAAGAGGTATCACAGCTTACAGAGTTGCAAAAGACACAAGCCTTGCACCAACAGTTTTTTCAGACTGGAAAACTGGGAAGAGTAAGCCGAAGGTAGACAAGCTAATGATTCTTGCGAAATACTTCGATGTTCCGATCGAGTATTTCCTGGAAGAGTAGAAAGGAGAAAGCATGGTCGAGAAAATCAATACATTATGCGATCAGATTTATGAGGACATTCAGAATCTTAGAGAATCCGGTAATTACGATGTAGAGAAGAGACTTGGAGTCGAGATTATGGCGTTGAATGCGCTGTGTAATGCAATCAAGACGAGTACCATTCATTCTACACAAACCAGTGACGGTGAAAGCCGATCTTGGTATGGAGATGAATGGAAATGAGAAAAAAGATAATGACTTTTGGATGTTCTTCATTATTGGTTGGATAGCGTCTATGTTGATACTATGGATATTAAATATCATTTGACAATCAGTGGCAATAGACACGTAGCAATCCATTTAATGAATAAAGCGGTAACAGAGGTTGCGACACCAAAGAGAAATCCATAAATACGATTCTTCCATATTTCTTTCTGCTCAATGACATAGCTGTAGGCTTCAATCTCGCCAACGTCAGTGATTGTATATAAAGTTTCATCTTTATTTGCACGAATACAATTATGGTTGACTTCAAGGAGAAACAGGCACCCAGCTATAGAAGTGTCAGAGAATCTTTCAGCAGAACGCTTACGAAAGAAAATCTTCTTAATAAGATTAATCTTTTGGAAATGCTCATAAATCTGCTGTTTCGGAAGTTGCTTATATTCATTGATGTATTTAAGGATAATTAATTCCTCTTTGGACATGACAAGTACCTCGCAAATGTTTTATTCATTATAACACGGAAAGGAGAAACATGAACGAATTACAAATTTTTAATTCAGAAGAGTTCGGTGATATCCGAACAGTAACTATTGAGAATGAACCGTGGTTTGTTGGAAAAGATGTAGCAACGGCACTTGGGTATTCCAATCCGCAAAAAGCAGTTCGCGACCATATATCCGAAGAGGATAGAGGGGTGAACGAAATGGACACCCCTTCAGGAAGACAGAATTTAGCAGTCATCAACGAATCGCTTATACGCTTTAATCTTTGGAAGTAAGTTGGAATCCGCTAAGAGATTCAAACACTGGGTTACCTCAGAAGTGCTTCCGGCAATCAGAAAGACTGGTGCTTATCAGAAGCCAATAACAACCGATCAGAAGATTCAGTTGCTTGCTCAGGGAAACGTAGAGCTGACAGAAAAGATTGAGAAAGTCAATGATGACTTGCAGGAGTTTAAAAAGGATATGCCTTTACTTGCACTGGAATGTCAGAAGATTACAAGAGCGAAGAATCAGAAAGTCGTTCCACTTATGGGTGGTAAGAGTGCTCCGGCTTATAAGAATAAGAGTTTGATGCACAAAGTCTACGGAGACATTGACGCACAGCTCCGGAGAGAGTTTGGTGTCAATACCTATAAAGCTATCAAGCGTAACCAATGTGATTTAGCTATCAGCATTATTGAAGCATATAAACTTCCGATGTTCTTGCAGAAAGAAATTGACGCTGAAAACGCTCAGATGCGCCTGCCAGTATAGGAAGCGTAGGGTGAATGAAATGAAAGAACAAGTTTACGAATATCTTATCAGCTTCATTTCAGATGTCGGATATCCACCAACAGTAAGAGAGATTGCAGATCACTTCCATATAAGCACTAGCACAGCAAGATATTATCTGAATGACTTGGAAAAACTGAGACTCATTGAAATGCATGGTGTTCCGAGAGGAATCAAAGTGATCGGTTACAAATTTGTAAAGGAATGAGGTGTTAAGCGTGAACGAGAAAGCGAAGCGGATTGAGGAAAGGCTCAGGGAACTGGGAATTAATTCGATAGAAGAACTAAACGCAGCTATTAAACGTGAGTCGCTAAACATTTCACTGATGGTTTGCAAAGCAAGGGAGTAGGTGTGGAAGTGTTAGATGTAATTGATATCAAGAGAAAGAAACTCGAAGTAATTGATATCCGCAGAGAACTTCCAGTAATGAAAGAAGATGAATCTGACAATGACCTGACACCATTTCTTGTAGGAGTGATAGCGGTAGCAATACCAATACTCATGACAGCGGTGTGGGCGATATGCGGATATTAAAAGAGTGCCATAACAAAGGCGGCAACCTTCAGGCACTCGGCTATAAAACCAATTTAATAATAGCATAGGAGTAGAAATGAAGCAACCGAAGAAACTTACATTGAAAAACAAGAAGCTACTTGCAGATGTCGGACTTAATCCTATGGAATGGATGAATTACTTTGAAGATGACGTTTATCTTCATGTGATTCGCAAGACCGATAATGCAGTGATTATTATCGACAAAAATGAAAGGGAGATAACGAGACAATGAAACGAATTACATTACTGTCAATGGACATTCAGAATTTTAAAGGGTGTACCGGCAGAACAATTGATTTCGCAGATAAGACAAAAATCTGCGGTGCGAACGCTACTGGAAAGACAACTATCTTTGATGCGTTTACATTCTTACTGTTTAACAGGGATTCACTTGGGAGGTCTGATTTTGATATCAGACCACTTGATGCAGACGGAAAGATGATTGACAACATTGAGATTTCCGTTAAGGCAAGAATTTCTGTAGATGATGAAGAGTTTGAGTTGAAAAAAGTTCAGAAACAGAAGTGGGTTAAGAAAAGAGGTACAGACTCAAGAGAGTTCCAGGGGAATATCAATGAGTTTGAGATTAACGGATATCCGAAGTCACAGAAGGAATTTAAAGAGTTTATTTCTGAAAATTGTTGACGAAGATGTATTTAATCTGATTACGAACCCAGCAGCGTTCAACTCGCTTCCTTGGAAGAAACAGCGTGAAACACTTATGGAGTTTGTTGGAAATTTCTCAGATGTTGAAATTGCAGAGACATTCGGAAATAAGTACGCAAAGCTGATTCCGGAGCTTAAATGTGCTAAGACAGATGACATTTTGAAAAAGTACACGAAAGCGAAAAACAGTCTTAATAAGGATGCGGTTGAAATTCCGGCAAGAATTGATGAAGTGTCAAAACAGCTTGTAATTGCAGATGTCGGAGCACTTGAAGTAGAAAAGGCGGCTAAAGAAGCTGAACTGAGTAAAGTTGAAGCTGATCTGTCAGGTGGTAACGGAAAGACAGGAGAAATTAACAGCAAGCGTGAAGAGATTCTGAATCTGAAATTCCACTTATCAGAGATTCAGAATGAAGCAAATCGAAAGTTGCTTGATGATTCTTGCAGTATCAGAGAAGAAGTGGCTAAGAAGCGTGAAGTTGCTGAGAATCTGCAACGTGAATTGTCTGAACTAAGAAGTAGCGGAAGAACTGTTCAGGCTGAATATCAGGCACATGAGAATGATGTAAAGAGACTTCTTGATGAATGGAAAGTCGAGAAAGCTAAGACATTTCCTGAGTTTGTTCCGTTTGAGCCATTACCAGACAGTGCTACTGTGTGCCCTACTTGCGGTCAGGAATTGCCGGAAGATGTGAAGAAAAAAGAACATTGCTAATTATGAAGCACGCAAACGGGCTCGTGAGGACGATTATAACAAGCGTAAAGCTGATTTTGAAACAGAGCATAATAAGAAGTTGGCTGACATTACAAAAAGCTGGAAGTGAAGCTGCCAAGCTAAGAGACGAAGCTAAAGAGAAGTTAGAAACATTCTAGCGTTCGGCAAGAGTTTATGAGCAGAAAATCGAAGAGGCGAAACGTGTTTACGGAGAAGAAAAGAGCAAGCTCGATAAGATTCCAAAAGTTGCTGACATCTCCAATGATGCTGAGTACAAAGCAACAAACGAGAAAATCTCGGCACTTGAAAAAAGAGATTGCAGAGCTTTCCAGTGTTGTTTCCGATAACGCTGAGCTTGAAGCTAAAAAATCAATTCTGAAAGATGAAGTTGCGGAGATTGCCGGAAAAATTTTGGCAGCAGACAATTCCAAGGTAAAGGAACGTATCGCAGAACTTGAGGCTGAACAGAAAGAAGTTGGACAGAAGATTGCTAATCAGGAGATGATGATTGACCTTGTGGAAGATTTCATCAGAACAAAAATGAACATGATCTCAGAGAAAATCAATGAAATGTTCAAGATTGTTTCATTCAAGCTGTTCTCAGAACAAATCAATGGTGGATTGAAAGAAACTTGTGAATGTACAGTAAATGGGGTCCCACTGTCCAGTCTTAACAATGGTCACAGAATTGTAGCCGGGTTAGACATTATCCATTCATTATCGAATCTGTACGGTGTTAGCTGTCCGATATTCGTGGATAATGCGGAGAGTATCAATGACTTCAATGTGCCTGAGATGGATGCTCAGATGATTTATTTAACGGTAACTGACGATAAAGAGCTGAAAGTTATGGAGGGATAAAAGATGATTAAAACTGGACGTGTAGAAGGTAAAGAAACAGGAACACTTGAAATGAGTGGTACGCTCAATGATTTGATGAATGACTATAACGTAATTGCTAAAGGTATGAGAAAAAAATACTTGTTGAGAAATTCGGAAAAGAAGATGGAGATAAGGTTTTCGATATACTTTCAAGCGATAAGCCAAGAGATGGATTGCGTGAAGAAGTTCACAGTGTGATTGACGAGCATTTAGAGAATGAATTTAAGAAATCTAAACCTACTGGATTGCTCAAAGTGTTTATGAATATGTTCGATAAAGGTAAGACTTTTGAAGATGGTAAAAATATGTCTTTGATGCCGAGCTTTGCAGAGAGGATTTATCTAGCATGGGAGCGCTTTCAAATATTGCCAACGTATGGATTAACGATTGTGATGGGAAAGAAGTAATTGTCAAAAGCAGTATGTTAGGACTTATCGGCACTTTCAGTATCTTTCCTGAATGGTGCAGAGAGGTTAAATAAAGGAGAAGAGTAATGGCAGAGAAAAAATGAAGTTGCTAAAAAAGAATTTACCACTGGATTGAGCCAGTGGACAAATACGATCACTGGACTTGTTTCAAGAGATTTTGAGCAGAATGGTGTGCAGTACGATGAATATTCTAAACAGTGCGCTATGAATGCTATGGGGGCTATATTCCAGTTAGTTCAGAATACAGACAAGGCAGATATGAACAACCTTAATACTTCCAATCTGAGAGAAGTTGTAGCGCAGTGTGCAAGCCTTAAATTGAATGCCAATGCAATGCCGAGAGAGGTTTTCTTCCAGCTCAGAAGTAAGCAGGTAAACGGACAATGGGTGAAAATGGTCGAAATGGGAGTTGAGGGAAGTGGAAATGATGCGCTTCTTCGCCAGTTTGGAAACAACATCGATACCGTATATCCAGTGTGGCTTGTCAAAGAGGGTGATGATTTCACGTATCCTCGCAGAAGAGGCATTAAGATTGAGCCTGCGGAGTGGACTCCTAAAGGATTGTCAGACAAAACAGTAAGAGTTGTCTACCCGGTGAAGCTGAAAGACGGAACGATTGATTATCTGATTGCGGAAAGAGAACCGGTAAGAACAAATCTGATTGCTCATATCAAAAATAATATGTTAAATGAGACTTTCGGATTTGTAACTGGTAAAAATTCGAAAGGGAAAGACCGCACAAGATATGATGCTACGGCAGAAGAAAAAGCAAAAATCAATGCGAAAAAAGAGGAAATTTATCGGCGGTACGCGAGTGTGAGACTCGGAAGATATTCTGAAATGTGAAGTTGCTAAACCGTATATTAGCGCAGCGTGGCTTGATACATCGGAAGCAATGATTGTCCGTAAAATGCGTAACAATGCAATTAAGAAATTTCCAAAGAATCTTAATAGCATGGCATCCAGTTCATTATTACAGCTTGACGAAACATACAAGGCATCGCAGGAAGAAATTGCTGAGAACGAAAATTCAGAAGAGTTTGCAATCGAAGATGAAACTGTAGTGGCTGAATCTGAAGCTGTTGAAATGGAAACACCGGAGTTTGCAAAGGAGTAAAGACATGGAATTAAAAGATTTAAAAACTGGTATGGTCGTGGAGCTAAGAAATGGTGATAAATACCTTGTTATTAATCAAGATGGAAAATTGAATGGTGTCGGAGAGCATAGCTACATAACGTTTAATTCAAACATGCTCATAAAAGCGATATGACATGGCCTAATGATTCTTGCCTTGATGTTGTGAAGGTTTTCGTCCAATATTAGCTGGTTTTTGAAATAATGCTGAAAAGCAAACGTAACTGTATTTGGACGAGAGATGAGAAGCGAAAAATGACTGTTTCTGAAATTTGCAAAGAACTTGGATATGAAGTGGAGATTGTAAAAAGAATGATAGCTCAAACAAAGCGGTTAAGTGAAGCCATTGAAGATATGAAAAATGGCACTTATGACATGACGGTTGATGGAAAATGTAGCCAGTGTGGTGCGTGCTGTTCGCGATGTCTGCCTTTATCCAGTAAAGAAATTATTACGATTAAGCAGTATATCAAGGCTCACAATGTCAAGCCTTACAGACACTTGTTCCCAGTATCTAAAGAGGTTTACGACCTGACTTGTCCGTTCATGGACGATTCAAAAGCTAAAAGAGAAATGCAGAATCTATCCAGTCAGACCTGAGATATGTCGGCAATTTATTTGTAAAGGCGATAAGAAGCCATTCAGGATGAAAGCCACAAGGTATGAAGTGGTCGATGTTAGGAAGGAATTTTTCGGTGAGTAGGGAGGTGGTTTCATGCTAGTGAAAACTACTGCCACTGGAAGTAAAGGTAACAATTACGCACTTATCTCCGGGGAAGAAATTCTTCTTCTGGAGTGCGGTGTGCCAGCAAAAGAAATGCTGAAAACGATTGATTATCAGACTTCAAAAGTGGTCGGTTGCTTGTTGTCTCACGGGCATGGTTAAGGCGATCACGCAAAGTACATCAAGCAGTATATGCAGTACGGAATCAATGTTTACACATCGGATGAAGTACAGTCGGACATCGAAACAATCATGGGTGAAAGAACAATCGGATTACAACGCATGAAACGAAAGAATCTTTTTGGTTGCTTTTCAGTTATTCCATTCCGTGTACCGCATGGCGAGACAGAATGTGACGGATGGCTGATTGATACGGCAGAAGGACGTGTTTTATTCATCACAGATGCAGAGTATTGTCCGTATGACTTCTCGAAAATGAATATTAATTATGGCTTGATTGAATGTAACTATTCGATGGACAACATATCGTTTGAGCATGATGAAGTGAAGAACAGGCGTGTGGTTCAGACTCACATGGAAGTGCAAACGTGTAAAAGGCTTATACATAGCATTAACAGTGAAAGTCTAAGAAGTATAGGCTTGATACATTTAAGTGCTGAAAACGGCAATCCACAGCGGTTCAGAGACGAGATACGAAGTGTGGTTGACTCAGATGTGAATGTTTGGATTGCCGAAAAGGGCGCAGAGAAAGAGTTTAGGCTTACGCCATTCTAAGAGGAACAATGATTTACAAAATATTATTAATAATTTTTTACGCTATTGGAGCGACTTTTGATTTTTACATGTATAAAGACACTGGGGATAAAAAGATTTTTAATTCCGTTTTTAACATTCTTGCTCACATTAATCTTAAGTATCGTGAACATGGTTAAATTACTTAAATAAGGAGGACTACATAGATGAATAAAACAGTTTTAATGGGAAGATTGACAGCAGATCCGCAGGTGAGATATTCACAGGGAGACAATGCTACAGCGGTTGCAAGATATACACTTGCTGTAAACAGAAAATTTAAGAAAGACGGAGAGCCGACAGCGGATTTCATTTCTTGTGTTGTCTTTGGAAGATCAGCTGAATTTACAGAGAAGTATTTTCGTAAAGGAATGCAAGTTGCTATCTCAGGGCGTATTCAGACTGGAAGCTATACAAACAAGGACGGTCAGAAAGTTTACACGACAGATGTAGTTGTGGAAGAACAGGAATTTGCTGAAAGTAAAGCTGCAAGCCAGCAGAATCAGAATAACGCAAGCGGCTCTGTTCCTAGTTCAGATGGTTTCATGAATATCCCGGATGGTATCGATGAGGAGTTACCGTTTAACTAAGGAGTGATGGCATATGCCATACAAGAAGCCTGAGAAATGTGTACATCCCGATTGTTTCCATTGTCCATATCCTGATTGTATTTACGGGGAGAGTAGTCGGTGGAGAAGTCGTGGATGTGAATATGGTGGATGGCATCAGTTATGAAAAGTATTTGCAAAGGATACGAGATAGAGAAAATGCGAGAAACAAAGGATTGTCCGTATCCTGACTGCCTTAATTGCACATACGATGATTGCATCATGGAGGGTGGTGTGCAAGCCCTCCTTAAGCGTAGGCGGTATAAAGCGAACCCGGAATATTACAGACAAAAGCAGAGAGATTACCGGGCGAAGGTTCGAGAGCATCAGCCACGTTGTGATGAATGCAAGCATTGTGTGCTTGTAAAGAATGATAAAGGTACGGATTTTAAAAGATTGTGCATAGTTGAAATGCACTTAGTAATGCAGAAAAGTAACATTGTTCCGCAGTGGTGTCCTAGAAGATTATCACGTAAGGAATATGACCATTTGCGGTATTTGAGAAGAAAGGAGGCTGGATTGATTGGAAACGGAAATAAGACCGTCTGAGAAATTAAAAGGTTTCATTCAATTCCTGGAGGATACAAAGGAATCCTACGAATCAGCGAAAAAGAAACTTGGAGAATACGATTCCAAAGAAAGGCATATCTACTGGGCTCATAAGTTTGAATTTGCCAATAACAGAAATGAGCGAAACAGACTGGCTACAGAGTATCATCATGAGAGACTGGAAAGACGTAAATATAAAGATATCTGCGATCTCTACGAGCTTGTTTATGAGTTTATCAACTCAGAGAACAACAAAAAGTACATTGAAGCGATTAAAAAGGTGCGATACAGCGTCAAGAGAAGCAAGAGGACTATTTAGAAAGCGAACGAACATACAAGAGAGAGGTGATTCCGGTGATACTGATTAGCGATAAGGGGCAGCAGGACGGTAAGCACACTGAAAAAGAACGCTACTGGACTGAGCTTGGGATAGAAGTGATAGAAGCTCCCTTTTGCCGACCGGAGATTACATTTTAGCAAATGACAAAGTTATGGATGTGATCTTTCGAAGGAGCAACGAGGGATTCCAGTGAAAAAGATGGACTTCCTCGAACATACAACGTAACGGTAGACACCAAAAAAGATATTCAGGAGCTTGTTGGAAATGTATGCGGTAAGCAACACGCAAGATTCCGTGATGAATGCATCTTGGCGCAGAACAACGGAATTAAGCTGTACGTATTGGTGCAAAACGATGGTGGATTGATTAATGGAACGAAGGATATATACAATCCAACAATCCGAACATTGGAAGATCTTCATAAATGGAAAAATCCGAGACTTTTTGTGATGAAGCGTACAAATGATGTGATTGGTCGTTACAAGAGTGGAAATCAATATACAGGCGTACACAGAGGTATCCTACAGCAACTAAAGGCGAAACGCTTATGAAAGCTTGCATGACCATGCAGAAGAAATATGGCGTTGAATTTGTGTTCTGCCACAACAGAGATCAGGGTGAAATGGTGTTGAAGTTATTGCAGAGAGAAGGTGTTTAGATGGCAGAGAAGAGAATGTTTTCCAAACAGATTATTGATTCAGATGCTTTCTTAGAAATGCCACTATCCACTCAAGCATTGTATTTCCATCTATCCATGAGAGCTGACGATGATGGATTCCTCAATAATGCAAAGAAAGTAATGAAGATTATCGGAGCGAATCAGAATGACTACGATCTGCTTGTTGCAAAATCATTTGTTATCCAGTTTCCTGACGGGATATGCGTAATCAAGCATTGGAGAATCAATAATTATTTGAGGAAAGACAGATACACGGAAACAATTTATCAGGAAGAGAAAGCTCGCCTAACAGTAAAGCCGAATGGTAGATATTCCCTTAGAAATGCTGCGGAATCTGATGACGATTTACCACTTGGTATACCAGTGGTGAACCAGTCGGATACCCAGTATAGAATAGATAAGAATAGAGAAGAAAAGAATAGTATAGATAAGAGTATAGAGTCTCCTATCGGAGAGGAACACTCTTTTTGGAAGAAGTTCTAATCTTGCTAACTTGGAATATTTGCTTGATAACGGAATTCATCCGAAAAGCGAAGTTGTACTATCTGACAATGATTTGCTGAATTGCTTAAGAGAATGGATGACATACAAGGATGAAAAGAAGCCTAAGTCAACACATCATCTCACGGAAATGGGTTTGAAGAAAGCAATTACACAATTTGTATCGGCTTATCGTGATTACGGAATCGATGCATTGCGATCAGTTGTTGATGAATGTATGGCTTGCGGATACCAGGGGTTATCTGGGACAAGTTGAGCAGGCTTCCAAAGCAACAGAAAACAGAAACAATAAACGATACGGAAGTGAGTCCTTCCGGTAGAAAGTGGCAATAAATGATTGATGAAAGCGAAATCAGGAAGGCAATATCCATTCTCAAACCGGATGGAGAGTTATTTGAAGTTCGTGTCATGTATAGCAGCAAGCAAATGTATAGCGGATATTTCAAAAGCGCAGATGATTTGATAACGGCATTGAACAGGGATGTACGTGAATATGCAAAATGTAATATGTATATCACATTAAATGCGTTGAATGAGGCTTGCTATAGTCGCGATCAGAGTAATAGGTTTATCAAAAATATCAAAATAACAACAAGTGACAATGATGTTGAAGGATATGAGTATCTGTTCATTGACATTGATCCAAGCAGGCCTACGGGCACATCGTCCAGTGATGAACAAGTTGCTAAGGCGAAAGAAACCGGAAATAAAGTTTTTTCATTCATGAAAATATCGGTTTCAATGACCCTGTATTCGGATTTAGCGGAAATGGAGTACACCTACTTTATAGAATTGAGTTAAAGAATACAGAAGACAGAAGAGAGCTGATAAAGAAGTGCTTGCAAGTATTGGATATGTATTTTTCGAATGAAGATATACAGATTGACTTGAAGAATTTCAATCCGGCAAGAGTTTGCAAGCTGTATGGAACGCAAGCCCAAAAAAGGAGCTGACACGAAAGAAAGACCGCATCGAATGAGTCATATTATCGGAGATGCCAAGGAAATCAAGGTAAACGATGTTGAGTATCTGAAAAAGTTGGCGGATATGCTTCCGAAAGAAGAGAAACCACAGAAGTATAACAGTTATCAACCTTCACAATTCGATTTAGATGAATGGCTTGATAAGTACGGATTGCGGTATCGAAAAACTTCTTACTCAGGTGGAACAAAGTATATCTTAGATGCTTGTCCATTCGATAGTAACCATAATGGGAAAGATGCTTGTATCTTCAAGTCTTCCAATGGGGCAATAGGATTTCATTGTTTCCACAATTCATGCGCTGACAAGACTTGGAAAGATGTTCGGTTGCTGTATGAGCCGGATGCTTACGAGAAGAAACAGCAAGAGTATGAGCGCAGAATCTACTCAAAACCGAAGAAACAACCAGAGATAAAGAAAATCGAAGAAAAGGAAGGTGAACCAATCTTCCTGACCGCAAAAGATATCCTGACCATGCCAAAACCACCAGAGCGATTCGTCAAAACTGGAATCAATGACATTGATAAGCGCATGAGAGGATTAAAGACTGGATATACCTCAGTAATCTCAGGGCTTAGAGCTAGCGGAAAATCAAGTGTGATTTCAGAGATATGTTTGGACTGTGTAGAAGCTGGAAATAAGGTTGATGTTTACTCAGGAGAGTTGTCTCCGCAGAACTTCATGCGGTGGATGAATTTACAGGCAGCAGGCAAGGCATACGCAGAGCCGACTCAATTTGAGGGTTACTACAATGTATCAAGGCAGAACCAAGAGAAGATATCTGAATGGTTATCCGACAGCTTTACTTTGTACAACAATAAGTACGGAAATGACTTCTTGGCAATTAAAGACCAGCTAGAGCGCAAATTTGAGGAAAATAAGCCTGATTTGGTCATACTCGATAATTTAATGGCTTTCGACATAAAAAAGCCTTTCTGACAACAAATACGAGGCTCAGACAGCGTTTACATGGTCGTTACATGAGATGGCTCAAAAGTACGATGTGCATATCATGTTTGTAGCGCATCCGAGAAAGGCAATGGGATTCTTGAGATTGGATGACATTTCAGGAACTGCGGATATCGGAAATGCTGTAGATAATGCTTTTATCGTTCACAGAGTGAATAATGACTTCAAGCGACTCAGTATGCAGATGTTTGGTTGGAAAGCAGATGATGACTTGTATACAGCTTCAAACGTCATTGAGATTGCAAAAGACCGTGATGGCGGATTGCAGGACTATTTCATTCCACTCTATTACGAGGTGGAAAGTAAGCGACTGAAAACAGCTTTACGGAAAATAAGATTTACGGATGGGGCGATAATGCTGATGGATTTACTGGAACAGACCGGATGCAGATTCCATTCGAGTAGGTGGAAGTATGACGGAAGAAGAAAGAAAAAAGTATTACAAAGTGATTACACAAAACTGGCTTGCGTTCAATGAATTTTTGAAGAATGGCGATTATTCAGATACGGTTCAAGTTGAGATTAGCGAAGTGATTGACAGAATATATTACGAGAACGGAAAGACAGAATTTGCGAAGAATATCGCACTGGCTGTCCTGAATGAGATAGAGCGGTTGTGTAAGGTGAAAGGAAGTAAATAATGAAATACAAAGTAGGAGATAAGGTAAGAGTCAGGAGTGATTTAAAAAATACGGTGCTGTATGGTGGTTTATGTGCAGTTGATGAAATGTTAAAAAAAAAAGATCGTAACGATTACATCCTTGCATGATGATTACTACAAAGTTGCAGAAGATGACTATAAGTGGACAGACGGAATGTTTGAAGGATTAGTAGAGGATGAACTGACAGCGGAAGAAGCAATCAAAATTTAGCTGAGATGTGTAGTGTGCCTTGTGGAAAATGTCCAATCAGTAAAGAAAAAGGTGTTTTTGATTGCAGAACTTTCAGGACAGAATATCCTGACAAAGTACTTGAAATCCTCAAACAGCAGAAGAAAGAGAATGAGAAGAAAGAGACTGAGACGGAGTTTACGTGGTGTGTGCTGATTATCGAAGCTGATACTCATATCTTGAAACACGAAGAAAAGGTTGGAACTGATTTCAAATCAATAGATGCGAAAAAAAGGCAGAAATCCTTAAGAAATACTGTTCAGAGCATGATGGAAAATATTATGCAATCAGCGAGCGCAGATGCGTAGTAAAGGAGTAGTCATGAACACAGGAGAAAAGATAGATTACATGATTCAGTGTTTGAAAGTCGCAAAAGCTGAGTACGATTACATGGCTGATTACGTTGCAAATGAACCGACTGAAAGGCAAGAGTTGTGGAAGTTTGATGCACACAGGAACCCGAACAAAGCACTGATTAGAGAGAATCTTAGAATGTGGCAAGAATTGATTCCAGCTTGCAAATGAGGTGAAGTGATGATTAGAAAATTAATAGAAGAAATTATTGAAAAGTATTATCGAGAAAAATGACGAATACTATTCGAGATACCGTGAAGATGAAGATGGAAATGATTTTGAAATGGACGAAGAAATTAAATCTGCATTGAAGAAAAAGGAATACAGTTCGAGATTAGATTTGAAGATGGTTTTTTCTTCGTGTGCCTACGACAATGATTTTCCTAGCTATCGCATGGATAGAAGCGGATGGTACTGGAACTTAAAAAACCGTACTATTAGAAACTATGTAAATTAAAGAAAGGAGTACGGAGCTCCGGCCGGGCAAAGATATATCGGCTCCTTTCGAGAATATGAAAGATTTAATTTGGACACCCACTTATGTGTATGGTGAACAATACGAAGTAAGCAATACGGGGAGAAGTAAGGAACCGCATTACAAAAAGAACATTCTCACACCTCAAAAAGATAATAAAGGATATCTGAGAGTAAGAATGAGTTTGCATGACAGAAAAGTATCAGCAAAGATTCATAGACTTGTTGCAATTGCATTTATTCCTAATCCTGAGAACAAGCCTCAAGTAAATCACATAAATTGCAATAAAGAGGATAACAGAGTGGAAAATTTGGAATGGGTTACAAACGGGGAAAATCAGATTCATGCATATAAAAACGGATTGAACTATGTGACTGGTCGAGCAGGAAGAAAGAAAAATACCTGTGATTCAACTGGATAAAACGGTGTAAAGATTGATAGATATGAATCAATCGGGAAAGCTTCAAGAATCACAGGAATACAAAGGCAGAATATAGAAAAAAGTAATAAAAGGGCAAAGAAAAAACTGCCGGAGGATATCAGTGGAAACAAGAAAGTGAGGTGATGCCTTATGCAGAAACAGTTAATCATTGATTGTTTCGCTGGTTGAGGTGGCGGGGGTGCATCCGTAGGAATAGAGATGGCACTCGGCAAACCAGTAGACATAGCAATCAACCACGATCCGGATGCTATTCTGATGCATAAGACCAACCACCCGGACACACTTCATCTGACCGAGGATATTTTCAAGGTCAACTTAAAAAATATGTAAAAGGACAGCATGTGGCTCTTTTATGTGGGCGAGTCCGATTGTACAAGCCATTCAAAAAGCAAAGGGGTGGCAAGCCGAGAGAAAAGGACTTCGGATTCTTCCGTGGGCGGTATACAAACACGCAAAGGAGATTCTTCCAGATGTGGTGTTGATGGAAAATGTGGAAGAAATACAACAGTGGGGTCCGTTGGACGAAAAGGTTATCAATTCCGGAGAGAAAAGGCGAGGATTACAAGAAATTTATTACGGCAATGAAGAGTCTCGGGTACCGTTTCGGTAGTAGAGAATTGATAGCTGCGGACTACGGAGCACCAACCACAAGAAAGAGATGGTATGCGGTATTCCGTAGAGATGGAAAAGAAATCAGATGGCGAGCAAACTCACAGTGCTGACGGTATTGGCTTTAAGAAGTGGAAACCTTGTGGAGACTACATTGACTGGTCAGACCTTGAAGTTCGATATTTGACCGCAAGAAGCCACTTGCAGAAGCTACACAGAAGAGAATCGCAAACGGTATTAAGAAATATATTATCGATGCAGAATCTCCTTATATCGTGAGGAATGGAGAAGCACTAGCATATATCATTCAATATCACGGAGAGACAAGAGCCGGTGATTCAAGAGGACAGCTTTTTGACGGAACCGATCAAGACGATTGATACATCGAATAGATACGGACTTGTGACAGCATTTATCACGAAATATTACAAGACTGGCATAGGTCAAGGCTGTGACGAACCACTTCATACAATCACAACTTCTCCTGGACACTTCGGTTTGGTATCTGCGTTTCTGATTAAGTATTACGGCGGTGGCTGCGGACAGACTTTGGATAGACCGCTTGATACGATCACGACAAAAAGATCGGTTTGGACTTGTGAATGTAATCTTGGATATCGAGGGCGAGAAATACATCATATCTGATATCTTTTTGAGGATGCTGAAACCGGAAGAATTAAAGCTGATGCAAGGATTCTCAAAGGATTACATTATCGACCGGGATTATAACTGGAAGAAATACCCGATTGCAAAAGCAAGTTGCAAGAATTGGGAACAGTGTTGTGCCGATCATGGCAGAAAAGCTTGTAGAAACAAACTGTCCGTATCTGAAAGTCGGTGAGCGAATGCCGAACATGAGTATTGATGATACACAGGAACAATTAAGATTTGCGTAGAAAGGTGAAAAATATGGCTAAAAGACCAGATGCAATAGTAAATAAAATTCAATTCGATTCAAGTGAGGCAGATATGGCACTCCGCAAACAGATTCCGGAAAAACCAATTTTTTACATAACAGGAGTGATACTTGTTCGTTGTGGGAATGCCCGCAGTGTAAAAGAAGATTTACAACAACACATAAACCGGGAGTGCTTGACGGGACAGATATATATTATTGCCCTAAATGCGGAAAAAAGCATTTGATTGGAGAGATGAATAATGAACATTGAATTAAAAGAGATAGACAAAGACACATTGAAAGTTGGGGATTGGGTTGGAGTTGCAAGAGAAGTAAGCTACGGATGGGGTTTATCATTCCGGCATAAACTGATTTTTCCGGCACAAATTACAAGAATCACTCAAAGCGAACCAAATTCTTTACGGATAAGTTTGGAGAACATGACAAAAGAGAAGTATTTTATGAGTGTGATAGTGAAGCTGCGAGAGAAAATTTTTCTTGCTAAGACATTTAGAGATATTCAGGACGGAATATTTGAGTTAACTGAATCGAAAAGAAAAAGATCGCATTAGGAAAATCAGTGATGAAGATCTGCCGGAAGTAGCTAGACACATGAAAGCAATTACAGAGATTTTGAAGAAATACAAGGAGTAGCAATGTTTGAAGAATTATATAAATTCATATCCGATTGCATTACGGGATAAAGTTCATGCCGGAAAAGGATTTTGACGAGCTTTTATCTCGGTGCGACTGGGAGCAAAAAGATGTATGCATTGTGCTTTAGATATTTGTAAACGTGGAGAAAAATCATGAAAGCACCTTGACAATTGAATATTGATGGTTGGAATGGTATAATTTCTGTATCAAATATACGGGAGGAAATGCCAATGAAATGTCCATTTTGTAAAAGCGAAAATACCGAAAGAATTAGTGGAAGCACAGTTATAACAAAACAAATTCCAGAAAAAACAAGTAAGCAAGGGAATGTAACCTGTACAGAATCTGCATATACAATGTCGTTTGGTACGCAAAGGTATATATGTCTTGATTGCGGAGTTGTTTTTTGAAAAGCTAGGCGAATCAGATTTGAAACGGTATAAAGAAGCATAATTTCATCTACCAACCATCAATATTCGGTGGTTGGTATTTTTTTACGCTTTTTAAGGAGAAGAGGTGAAAAATTGAAGAAAATATTATGCTTAATTTTAATTTGTGTTTTTCTTGGTCGGTTGCTCCAATGATGCTTCAGACAAGAATCGTGAGCCGCGCGAAGAAATCACATATACCTACGAAGATGTGGATGCAACCATCACTTACATAGATATGCAGAAATGGTTCGATATTTGTCCACGATGGGAGTGGGAAATAGAAGTTGAATATGATGGCATGACTTATGAAGAAGCCGATTATGCGAGCGGTGGAATGAACGGCCCGAGTTTTGCAGATAGCCGAGAGGGTGATTCGATAAGAGTTGAAATAACCAATAAATATGTAAATGGTGAATTGGTGGACAGGTATATATCGGAAATTAGATAGGGAGAAAGGAACGAAAAAATGACATTAGGAAAATTTTTTTAAGCATTATGACACCAACAAGACCGTTCGTTATCGAATGCGATGGAGCTTCTGCGACATTCCAATCAAAGGAAGAAATTCCAGATATGATTCTTGATGCGGAGTTGAAGAAAAATCGAAAAGACGCATCAACAGGTCAACTGATATTTGAGGTGAAAGACGAAGATGGGATGTAAACGGATATGTATCGTAGACATAGGCGTCCGGAAATGATGTGTGGAATGCGAGAAGCACGAAGAATGCAATATTCTGTGTAATGATTTAGACCAATATGAATACATGGAAGAATGCCCGGATTATGTAAAGGAGAATGAAGATGAAAATTGTAAAGGTAAAGAACAGGAATATAAAGACTGGTATGAAAAAACAGTGATCCATACGGTAGAGCGTGTTTTACATATGCTGAAAGATGGGCTGGAATGATGGAAGAGAAGATAAAAGCATCGGAAGATGATGAAATGAAAGTTATTGTTGATAATGCAAAGCAGCTGAGCTATGAAGCGGATAAAGAGGGAATCACAGGATTTATGTATGGAGCAGCTGTCAGCATTCTTTCTCAATGTTGGGAATACGGAGAATTTCTAAGAAAGTGGCACAACAAGGAATATGAATATGACGGTGACGGTGTTGTAAATCCGGCGATTATAACTGTTGGTTGAAAAGGAAAGCAAAGATGAATGGTAAAGACTTTATAAGAGCGCTTGAAGAAGCCAGGCTAAAAATAGAGCTGTCAAATAAACACATTTTGTTTATGCATCCTGAAGATATCGCAATACTTGATTTGGACAAGGTGAGCAACGTTATATATCTTGTTGAAGAAAGAAGATTGGAACATGGGAAAGTAATAGCGATTACAGATGAAGAATTTAAAAAGATTGTATGGGATGCAATCAAAAACAATAAAGTGAAGTATCACAGAAGAAGAAGGAGATAAAGTGAGAAGAGAATCACTGATTCATAAAATCTTGAGGAACCTCGGATTCATCAAGGACATTGAGGATGATAGGAAATTGAAAATGGAGATGTGCAAAAAGAGCAATAAAGGCAAATGTATGTCCGGAGGATTGCGATATGTGCGCATGGGATACGAAAGGTGGAGTTAGTTATGAGAATCATTAGTCAGAGCGGGTCGTTAGATGCGCCTTATGAATTGCTTGCAATATCCCCATATTCAAAAAAATATGGCAACAATCGTTGGAACGTTTCCGGGGAATGACCTCGGCAAAGGAGATAGAGTTTATATTTTAGCTGAATATTCCAGTGAAGAGAAAGCAATCAAGGCTATGAAGATGTGCAGAGAAGAATATCAAGACATTTTTTACAAAAGGTAATTGTATGCTTGACCAGCCGAAAGTATTCCGGTTTCCAGCAGATGATGAAATTTGAAAGGTTGGGAAGAAATGAAAGAGCCAAGCGAAAAGAAAGCGATCATCAAAAAGATGATGAAAGAGGGAAAGACATATAAACAGATTTCCGAAGAAACAGGAATTCATCCTGGAACTGTCGGAATATACGGTGGGAAGCTTAAGAAAGCTGAGAGGAAAAAGAAATGCTTCAACGGAGACAGACATTTGTGCAGAACTTGTAAATACCGTGCTTCCGGTGCAAGAAGTGGTTGCGACTATATCATACATACCGGAAACGAGCGTGGTTGTAATCCGGAAGTGTGTAACAAGTATGAGAGAGGGAACAGAAATGAGACTAAAACCAGTAGTAAAGGCAAGTGAGTTTATGCGGTTCGGGTTCAAGCCTTGCCGAGGACTTCCGAAAAGCGCAGAGAGTTACTATCTCTGCGTGAAGAACGGACACAGAGTGATGTTTGTGGACAGTAAGCATTTTACGGAATCTGAATGGCCTATCAAAGACGCAAGGATACACAAGAATCAAACTGCAAATTCAGTGACAAGCGGACAGCAACCGAGATTGAGTGTGAATTGGTTGTGAATGGCTTGCTGGAAGAGGTGAGGGAATGAGATTAACAACATACCACTGTGGTAAAGCAGTGATTAAGGACAAGAATAAGCTGTCAGAAGCTATTGAGAAGTTAGCGGAGTTTGAGGAAAAAGAAAAATGTGGAGAATGGCTTGATGCTATCGAACTTGCGAAAATTGCTATTGCACTGCAAAGTCAGAAGTGGATTCCAGTAAGTGAGAGACTTCCCGAAGATGAAAGCTACATACTGGTATCGTTTGAAAACTCCACAATGCCGGATATCGCGCGATATGAAGAAAATGACGAGGGTGGTACGTTCTATCCGGGAGATGATGAAAAATCATATTCAAGCTATGGATTTTTGTGAATGCCTGGATGCCGTTACCGAAACCGTATAAGGAGAGTAATTAATGGAAGAATTAAAACCATGTCCTAGATGTGGAACGAAAGCATATCTTTCAAGAGATGTGGTAGACGGATTTTATTTCGGATGGTCGGCTGGCTGTCCGAGATACTGCCACTACGATGGAATACACGGAACAACAATAGATACGTCCGAGAAAGATTGCTATGCGGTACACGGAGCGAATTCCAAAGAGGAAGCTATTGAGATATGGAATAATCGTGTTGAGCATCTGAGAGAACTCGATCAACAGATAGGTTATGAGAAAATCTTCGAAGAAATGCAAATAAATTCATTGAGATAAAAGCGAAGAGATTCGAAGATGAAGGAGAAAAAATGGAAAATAAAGAGCAGACAAATGCTTGTTACGGCTGTTTCAGAGCTGCAAATGGAGACTGTGATGAGTGTACTAGGAATAGGAGAGATAAAGAAATGACGAACAGGGAAAAATATTCAAAAAGAGATTTTAGATATTGCGTGTAGTGGTGATAAATTAGCAATGAGAAAAGCTGACAAGCGTTTAACAGGATGCAATAAGTTAGAGTGTAATGGTTGTTGTTTCTCCGGTACTGGTAGATGCAGTGAAGTTATACAAAAATGGGCAGAATCTGAGTATATCGAGAGCCCAGTTATTAGCAAAGCGGATAGAGCGTTTTTGGAGTATCTTAACGGTAAAATTAAGTATATCACAAGAGATGGCGCCGGGGAGTTGTACGCATACAGTGCGAAGCCGTGCAAAGAACGCGGAGCTTGGATGCCACAAACGGGCGAATTTTCAATCTAGATTTTTATTTTAGTGCAGATTTTCCAATGGTCAAATGGTCAGACTCGAACCGTGGCTTATCGAGGATCTGAAAAAAAGTTGGAGGTGGTTGACAGTTATGAATAGAGAAATGCTTTTTAGAGCGAAACATATTCATACAATGGATAGTAACGAACATCTTAATGGAACATGGGCGCATGGCTATCTTAGTGACGAGAATTATATCTACGATAAAAAAGTCTTGAGGGCGAATTTCTGATTGATGAAAATACGATTTGCCTATATGCGAATTTGACTGATTTAAAAGGCGAGGAAATATGGGAAAACGACATTTTGATGTGTCATGGTAATCCGAAAGATCTTGTAAAAGCAGTATTCGGAGAGTTTAACGTCATAGAAGTGGAAAGTGAAGAAGTAATAGACAGTGTAATTGGATGGCATTA
>VOFC01001232.1_pt1 | contig 79265 bp, 129 predicted proteins | sample 5384161 | NCBI WGS metagenome assembly VOFC01 (sample SAMN12384722, study PRJNA508395) | human gut metagenome | isolation source: healthy gut B | host: Homo sapiens | reverse complement strand
CAGAGATTAATTTTATAAATGAAGAAATATCGGCACAACAACTTCATATTGTCAGTATCTTTGAATGCAAAAAATCAATACAGGGAATGCGTCTTAAGTATTCTTAACTATGCGCCACACTTTACCCGTCACAAAAATTAAAAGTGCAACAGATTTCGTAAAAAAAATATCACCAAAATTTAGACCACATTTCAAACATTTATTTTAACAAAATTACCTCTTTCATTTTCGCCTGTTATAGAGTATCATATTACTTGCACAATATCTTGTGCGGAAATGATGTTAAAAAACAATATTTAGTAGTATTTGAGGGTGAGCACATACTACATCGGCAATAAAAACAAGAGAGGGATAAACATGAACGCAGAAATAAAGACGAACGTAATTAAGAGAAACGGCGAAGAGGTAGCCTTCGACCTGGAGAAGATCATTAATGCGATCAAAGGTGCAAACAAGGACGTCGATAAACTGCATCGGATGAATGAATATCAGATTATGGCAGTGGCGGACAACGTTGCAAAGAAAATTGAGGAATCCACTCATGCTGTCAATGTAGAAGATATACAGGATATGGTAGAGACCGGAATTATGGAACTGCGCGGCTATGAAGTCGCACAGAAATATGTGCGCTATCGTTATAAAAGAGAACTGATGAGAAAGACGAATACAACAGATAACGGAATTCTTGCACTTCTGGATCATATGAATGAAGAGGTGAATCAGGAGAACTCTAACAAGAATCCTGTGATCAACTCTACACAGCGTGATTATATGGCCGGAGAAGTAAGTAAGGACTTGTCAAGACGTGTTCTTCTTCCGGAAGAGGTTGTACGTGCGCATGAAGCGGGAATCATTCATTTCCATGATTCCGACTATTTTGCGCAGAAGGAGCATAACTGTGACCTGATCAATCTGCAAGATATGCTCCAGAACGGTACAGTTATCAGTGAGACCATGATCGAGAAGCCGCACAGCTTTTTTACTGCCTGCAATGTTACCACCCAGATCGTGGCGCAGGTGGCCAGCAACCAGTACGGCGGACAGTCATTTTACACTGGCACATCTGGCACCGTTTGTCGATATCAGCCGTAAGAAGATCCGCAGAAATGTAATCGCAGAGCGTGAAGAATGCGGAGAAGCTTTAGATGAGACAATTATCAATAAGGTGACAGAGCGCCGTTTAAGAGAAGAAGTAAAGAGTGGTATCCAGACAATTCAGTATCAGCTTATCACATTAATGACATGTAACGGTCAGGCACCATTTGTGACGATGTTCATGTATCTGGATGAGGTAGAAGAAGGCAGAACCCGTGATGACCTGGCTATGATCATTGAAGAAGTGATGATTCAGAGAATGCAGGGAGTAAAGAATGAAAAAAGGTGTATGGATCACACCGGCATTCCCGAAACTGATCTATGTACTGGATGAGGATAATATTACAGAAGATTCCAAATACTGGCATCTGACAGAACTGGCAGCAAAATGTACCGCAAAACGTATGGTACCGGACTACATCTCAGCCAAAATCATGAAAGAGATGAAGAATGGAGAAGTATATCCTTGTATGGGCTGCCGTTCATTCCTTACTGTAGAAGACAGCCAGAGAAATCCGGACGGAAGCCATAAGTTCTATGGACGTTTTAACCAGGGAGTTGTAACGATCAACTTAGTTGATGTTGCATGTTCATCAGAAGGAGATATGGAGAAATTCTGGAAGATCCTGGATGAGCGTCTGGAATTATGTCACAGAGCACTGAGATGCAGACATGAACGTCTCCTGGGAACGATTTCCGATGTGGCGCCGCTTCTGTGGCAGAATGGTGCGCTTGCCCGCCTGAAAAAGGGTGAGACGATCGATAAATTATTATTTAATGGTTACTCCACTATTTCGCTTGGATATGCAGGACTTTATGAGATGTGTGTGTGTACGTATGCTTGGCAAATCACATACCGATCCCACAGCAAGACCATTTGCAATGCAGGTAATGCAGAAGTTAAATGATAAATGTGAAGAGTGGAAAAAAGCAGAGAACATCAGCTATTCTGTATACGGCACGCCGATGGAGTCTACGACTTATAAATTTGCAAAATGCCTGCAGAAGCGCTTCGGTATCATTCCGGGCGTTACGGATAAGAACTATATTACCAACAGCTATCATGTACATGTGTCAGAGAAGATCGATGCATTCAAGAAGCTGAAATTCGAAGCCGATTTCCAGAAGCTTTCACCGGGTGGTGCAATCAGCTATGTGGAAGTTCCGAATATGCAGAACAACATACCGGCAGTATTAGCTGTTATGAAGTTTATTTATGAAAACATCATGTACGCAGAGTTGAATACGAAGAGTGATTATTGTGAATGTTGCGGATATGACGGAGAGATCCAGATCAAAGAAGATGAGAATGGAAAGCTGATCTGGGAATGCCCGAACTGTGGTAATCAGGATCAGGATAAGTTATTTGTGGCAAGAAGAACCTGCGGATATATCGGAACACAGTTCTGGAATCAAGGACGTACGCAGGAGATTAAGGACAGAGTATTGCATTTGTAAAACTGCAAGATATAAAGACAGTAAAAAAGGCCTTTTAAGAAGTGAGAAAGCTTTTTGAAAGGCCTTTTTATATCGTATAAAAGATAGCTTTTCAAAAGGGCATGCGTTATAATAAAAAAAAATGGGGGAAAAGAAAATGTCGACAGGAGGATTAAAAAATGACAAAAGATAATGAAAAGTATCAGGCATATGTTCAGATTTTAAATGAAGAGCTGATTCCTGCAATGGGGTGTACGGAACCGATCGCGCTGGCTTATGCGGCTGCAAAGGCAAGAGAAGTACTGGGATGTCTGCCGGACAGAGTCTGTATCGGAGCAAGCGGAAGTATCATTAAGAATGTAAAGAGTGTAATTGTGCCGAATACAAATCATTTAAAAGGAATACCGGCGGCAGCAGCAGCGGGGGATTGTTGCAGGAAACGCAGAAAAAAGAACTGGAAGTTATCTCCGAGGTAACAGAAGAAGAGACAAAAAAGAAATCGCAGAATTTCTTGAACATACAGAGATTACGGTAGAACATATCAATAACGGATGTGTATTTGATATTATTGTGGAGGTATTTCACGGGGAAGATAAGGCAAAAGTAAGAATTGCCAACTATCATACGAATATTGTAAGAATAGAAAAGAATGGAGAGATCCTGCTTAATGTACCGGTCGCAGGAGAAAGCGAAGAAGGACTGACAGACAGAAGTCTTCTGGATATGAAATCTATCTGGGATTTTGCAAATACAGTGGACATAGAAGATATCCGGGAAGTGATCGGACGTCAGATAGAATATAATTCTGCAATTGCGGATGAAGGATTGAAAGGAAATTACGGAGCAAACATCGGAAGTGTTCTTCTGGATACTTATGGAAACGATGTACGTACCAGAGCAAAAGCACGTGCGGCGGCAGGTTCCGATGCGCGTATGAACGGATGTGAGCTTCCGGTTGTGATCAATGCGGGAAGCGGTAATCAGGGAATGACCTGTTCTCTTCCGGTTCTGGAATATGCAGATGAATTACAATCCGGAGAGGAAAAGACATACCGCGCACTGGTTCTTTCGAATCTGGTCGCAATCCACCAGAAGACGGGAATCGGGCGACTGTCGGCATATTGTGGTGCAGTAAGTGCGGGTGCGGCAGCCGGAGCCGGAATAGCATATCTTTGTGGCGGTGGTTATGAAGAAGTGATCCATACAGTGGTAAATGCTCTGGCAATTGTATCCGGTATGGTATGTGATGGTGCAAAAAACATCCTGTGCTGCGAAAAAATCGCTTCATCTGTAGATGCCGGGATTCTTGGATATAATATGTATTTAAGAGGGCAGCAGTTCTATGCCGGTGACGGAATCGTTACAAAAGGAGTAGAGGCAACGATCCAGAATATTGGTCGTCTCGGAAAAGATGGTATGAAAGAGACTAATGAAGAGATCATCAAGATGATGATCAGTGACTAGGGAGAGTATACAGATTATGAATTACGGAAATATCAAAGAGTGTGATATTGCAGACAGACCCGGCGTAAGAGTCAGTTTGTTCGTATCAGGCTGCAGACATCACTGCAAAGGCTGCTTTAATGCAGAGACATGGGATTTCGGATTCGGCCAGCACTATACAGAAGAGACAGAAGCAGAAATATTAAGATTGCTGGGGGCTGGTTTTGTCCAGGGATTTACGCTTCTGGGTGGTGAACCGTTCGAACCGGAGAACCAGCTGGAACTGGTAAAAACTCCTTAAGAAGATAAGAGAAACTTATCCGCAGAAAGATATCTGGTGTTACAGTGGGTATCTTTTTTGACCGTGATATGGTTCCGGGAGGATGTGTCCATACAGATGTGACAGAGGAGATGCTGTCGTATATTGATGTACTGGTAGACGGAGAATTCAAGGAAGAATTAAAAGATGTAACACTGGTGTTCAGAGGAAGCCAGAATCAGAGAATCATTGATGTACAGGAAAGCCGGAATCAGGGAACGGTTGTGCTTAAGGATTTTTAACAAAATATAGAAATCTACAGGACCTGCCATTGGCAGCTCATTACGGATGTTTTTGGCCGCTGGCAGGTCCTCTTGCATACTTGGGTATAAAAAGGGCAGGAGATTATTTCTCCTGCCAGATGCGTAACATCTTGATGATCTTTTCTTTTTTCTGTTACAGAAAAACCACGGAATACATTCAGCATCTCATCATTTAACTGATGCTCTTTCTCATCCAGAGGAGGAATATCTCTTCCGGCATCCAGAATAGTATCCACGGATACGTTGCAGAGCTTAGAGTAATAAAGAAGAACTCTTAAATTAAGCTTTGCTCGATTGTTTTCGACATTACTGACGAAAGGAACAGTACAGTTCAGATCTTTGGCAACCTGTTCCTGAGTGATTCCACGCTCACTCCTTAATTGTTTCATTTTTAATCCCACTTTTGAAAAATCCACTTCGTTCATTGCAAGGCTCCTTTTAATATGTAATGTATAACGAATTTATATAAGTATATATTATTATAAATCTTAGCAATAATCAATACAGAAAAATTTACTTTTTGAATTAAAGATAGTATAATTAAACCAACTTATACAAAAGACAGGATGATAAGACAGAAAAAAAAGAGGCAAAATTATGTTAACATGTATTTATGTAGTCGAGAAGATTGATGGTGATTACGCAGAACTCAGACGTGTCGATGCACTTAAGCATGATCCGGAAGAAACCAAGACGGTGGCAAGAGCATTGTTGCCGGGAGATATCATGGAAGGGAATAAGCTTTTATATGAGAATCTGCAGTACCGGATCATCGCCGATTAAAAGAATAAAATACCAAAGAGAACGGATATATCAATTTTGAATGATGATACATATAAAATTGAGATACAAAATTAAATAACGAAAAAAGGAGTGTAACGGCTAAAAAAGTTGTTACACTCCTTTTTTGTTGCTATGTGTTCAAAAAAGAAGTGGCAGGTAGCAGGTTTTCTATACTATAGGTGCATAAAGAGCCGCTATTTACGGAGAATGCAATATACAATTAATATAAAATGTCGTTTTTTGGAGATGAGACAATGAGGACATTTTATCAAGAAGAAAATTGAAGAAAAATATCGTTTTGTAGAAAAAGACAGGAAATGAAAAATAAAATTGTGCATTTTCCTTGTGAAAAAAAGGACGAAGATTGGAACTACCATTTTGACGTGGAAATTTGATGAGAAAAACGGAAAAATTAAAATAAATAAAAGTAAAAATACACAAAAAATAATAAAAAATTAAGCAAAATGACCATTAGACAAAATGATTGACATTTTCAAAAAATGGCTGTAAACTAGCAAAAAAATTATGAAGGAAGGGGATAGTACGGAAAAGCTTGTTGAAAGCCTTGTTAAAGAACTTAACTGTGAAACCGTATTTACGATCCCGGTATTTGGAGGAATCGCTGTTGACGAAGGTGTTGTTGTAACTTGGATCATCATGGCGGTTCTTACTATTCTCAGTATAGTATTCGTAAGGAATCTAAGTATAGAGAAACCGGGAAAGGTACAGCTTATGCTGGAATCAGTGATCGGCTGGGCACAGGATTTCTTTGAAGGTATTATAGGAAAAAAAACAAGGGCTATATTCCATATCTGATGACGGTAGCGCTTTATCTTGCAATATCAAATGTCATCGGACTGTTGGGATTTAAGCCTCCGACAAAGGACATGAACGTAACAATCGCACTTGCCGTTATGAGTATGTTCGTGATCGAGTGGTCCGGTATCCATAGAAATGGTCTGGTTCACTGGTGCAAACATTTTGCAAAGCCAGTGCCGATCGTAGCACCAATCATGATACTGGAGATCGTAATCCGCCCACTGTCGCTTTGTATGCGACTGTTTGGTAATATGTTAGGCGGGTTTGTAGTCATGGAACTGATCAAACAGGTCGTTCCTTTAATTGTGCCGATACCGTTTAGTTTTTATTTCGATATATTTGACGGATTGATCCAGGCATATGTATTTGTATTCTTAACTGCATTATTTATGACAGAAGAGATGGAATAAGACGAATCAGACATTTACAACATTTAGTATAAGAAAACTTAAGACAAGAAAAGGAGAACAAATTATGAGTGGAACAATTATCGCAATTGGAGCAGGTATCGCAGTACTTACAGGTATCGGAGCCGGTGTTGGTATCGGAATCGCAACAAGCAAAGCAGTAGACGCTATCGCAAGACAGCCGGAAGCAGACGGAAAGATCAGAACATCCCTGATCCTTGGTTGTGCACTTGCAGAAGCAACCGCTATTTACGGTTTCGTTATCGCACTTCTGATCGTCCTTCTTTTGAAATAATGTTTGCTGACGATAACAGATTAAAAGAAGGGAAAGGCAGGTAGAGATATATGCTGAGAATAGATTTTAATCTAGTGCTGACGATCATCAACCTGATCGTTCTGTATCTGATTCTCAGAAAGTTCCTGTTTCGCCCGGTCATGGACATTATGGAAAAGCGGGAAAAGATGATTGCAGACGGAATCGGCCACGCGAATGAGGAGCAGGACAAAGCGCATGCTCTGAAGAAGCAGTATGAAGATGCATTGAATGGAGCAAAAGAAGAATCCACAAAGATGATCGAACAGGCGAAACTGGATGCAAAACAGGAATACAACCAGATCCTGAACGAGGCTAACGAAAAAAGGCAGACAAGGTTATGAAGACAGCAAGAGAAAGCCTGAATCAGGAGAGAGAACAGGCCTTCGATGATATGAAGGCACAGGTTGCAGGGCTGGCAATGGATGCTGCGAAGAAGATATTACTTGAGAATGCTGACAATATAAGCGGCGTGAATGCATATGACCAGTTTTTGAAAGATGCAGGTGATTCCCATGACAGCGAAGAATAGAAAAGAAGCAGAGCCGGTATTCTGCCAGGTGGCAGCTCTCCGCTATGCGAAAGTTCTGAGTGAACTTGGAATTTCGGAAGAAACTGTCCGGGAGGCAGGGAATATTTTCGAAAAATCACAGGAATTGAAAGCAGCACTGGTTAATCCAGTGATCACAAAAGAGACAAAACACAATATCATTGATAAAGTATTTTCAGAAGAAATGAGAACATTTCTGAAGGTTGTCTGCGATCATGAAAAAGATGACGATCGCAGAACAGATCTTTGCGGCATACGAAGAGTTACAGAATCAGGCAGCAGGAGTTAAGACAGTCTATCTTCGTTATACAGCGCTTCCAAGTGAAGAACAAAAGAAACAGATGGGTGACTTTATCAAGAAGAAATACGGTGCCGGAGACATCAAATGGGTTATGGCAGAAGACAAGGCACTGATCGGCGGATTCATCCTGCAGGTTGACGGAAAAGAATATGACTACAGTGTGCAGGGCCGTCTGAACCGCTTAGAGCGGAAATTAACGAATTAACATGGAGGTGAAGGAATTGAGTGCAATCAGCTCAGATGAAATTATCTCTATATTAAAAGAAGAGATAAAGAATTATGATGTAATAAGCAGAGATCAGGAAGTTGGTACCGTTATCTCTGTTGGTGATGGAATCGCCTCCGTATACGGAATCGACCACGCAATGTATGGCGAGATCGTCACATTGGAGACTGGTCTTAAGGGCATGGTACAGGACATCAAGGAAAACGAGATCAGTTGTATCCTGTTCGGAGATGATTCAGAGATTAAACAGGGCACAAAAAGTGTGCCGTACAGGTAAAAAAGCAGGTATTCCGGTAGGTGAAGGCTATATCGGAAGAATCGTAGATGCTCTTGGAGCACCAATCGACGGAAAAGGTGAGATCAAAGCCGACGGATATCGTCCGGTAGAGAATGAGGCACCGGGAATCGTTGACCGTAAGTCGGTAAGCGTTCCGCTTGAGACAGGTATCCTTTCAATCGATTCCATGTTCCCAATCGGACGTGGACAGAGAGAGCTGATCATCGGTGACAGACAGACCGGTAAAACATCCATCGCAGTCGATACCATCTTAAACCAGAAGGGAAAAGATGTGATCTGTATTTACGTAGCAATCGGTCAGAAGGCATCGACCGTAGCAAGACTTGTAAATGACTTAAAAGCACATGACGCACTGGATTACACCACAGTATTCTGCTCTACAGCCAGTGAGTGTGCACCACTTCAGTATATTGTTCCGTATGCGGCTACTGCACTTGCGGAGTATTTCATGTATCAGGGAAAGGATGTATTGATGGTTTACGATGATCTGTCCAAGCATGCGGTAGCTTACCGTGCCATTTCTCTGTTACTTGGACGTTCACCTGGACGAGAAGCTTATCCTGGTGATGTATTCTACTTACATTCAAGACTGCTTGAACGAAGCAGCCGATTAAGCGAGGAAGCAGGCGGTGGTTCTATCACTGCACTTCCTATCATTGAGACACAGGCAGGTGACCTTTCCGCATATATTCCGACAAACGTTATTTCCATCACCGATGGTCAGATTTTCCTGGAGAGTGACCTGTTCAATGCAGGTATGCGTCCGGCCGTTAACGTTGGTCTTTCTGTATCCCGTGTAGGTGGAGCCGCACAGACAAAGGCAATGAAGAAAGCCAGTGGTAGTGTCCGTATCGACCTGGCACAGGCAAGAGATGGAATCATTTACCCAGTTCAGTTCAGACCTTGACGAGGCAACAAAGAATCAGCTGAAATACGGAAGTTGTCTGACAGAACTTTTGAAACAGCCTCTGGGACGTCCGTTAAGTCTTCATGAGCAGGTTATCACACTTTGTGTCGCTACGAATAAACTGATGCTTGATATTGACACAAAGAAGATCAAAGAATTCCAGATGGATATGCTTGCATTCTTCGACAGAGAACATAAAGAAATCGGTAAAGCAATCGATGAGAAGAAAGTTCTGGATGATGAACTGAAAGAGCAGATTCTTGCAGCAGCAAAGGAATGCAAGGAAAGAAGATAAGCGGGTGTAGCTATGGCAAATGCAAAAGAGATTAAGGAAAGAATGGCCAGCATCGAAGAAACGAGAAAGATAACAAATGCCATGTACCTGATCTCTTCTTCGAAGATGAAACAGGCCAAGAAAAAGCTTGCTGACACAGAACCTTTCTTCTATGCCATGCAGGCAGAGATCGCCAGAATTTTGCGGCATGTGCCGGATATGCACAGCCAGTTCTTTGATGGCCGTGAGAGTATCCCGGCTGAGGAAAGAAAGATTGGCTATATCGTTGTAACTGCTGATAAAGGACTTGCCGGGGCATATAATCATAACGTGATCAAGGCAACGGAAGAACTGTTAAAGAAACCGGGAAAGCATAAATTATTCGTACTTGGAGAAGCCGGAAGACAGTACTTTGCCAAGAGGGAAGGAATTGAGATGGATACTCAGTTCCGTTATACCGTCCAGAATCCAACATTACACAGATCGAGAGTCATTTCTTCGGAGATGGTAGAACAGTTCAGGAATGGAGATCTGGACGAGATCCACATCATATACACACGTATGATCAATGCTATGACAGCGGAGACCGAGGAACAGAAGCTTCTTCCTATGAAGAAGACGACCTTCCTTCCGGAAGATATGCCGGCTCTTGTCGGAACCGGACTGTATCAGGAAGATATGGTGTTCTGGCCATCTACACACAGTGTGATGGCGAACATTGTTCCGAACTACATCAACGGTATCGTATATGGATGCCTGGTAGAGGCCTACTGCAGTGAGCATAATGCCAGAATGCAGGCAATGCAGAATGCAACAGACAGTGCAACAGATATGCTGAACGAATTAAATATTACTTATAACCGTGTCCGTCAGGCAGACATCACACAGGAACTGACAGAGATCATCGGCGGAGCCAATGCGCAGAAACGGAAGTAAGATACAAAGTTCGCAAATGGCGGAACTGTATACAGAACAAATAATAACCACGAAATAACAAAAAAAAGAAAGTGGGCAGCAGTAATATGACAAAAGGAAGAATCGTACAGGTCATGGGACCTGTCGTAGACGTAGAATTTAATAGTAGAGAAGAACTTCCATTTATCAAAGATGCCCTGGAAGTAGACAATGGCGGAAAACGTTGCGTCATGGAAGTAGCCCAGCACGTAGGTAACAACATCGCACGTTGTATCATGCTGGCTTCCAGTAGGTCTGCAGAAGGGAATGGAAGTTACCGCTACCGGAGCTGGTATCAAAGTGCCGGTAGGTGAGAAGACTCTGGGACGTCTGTTCAATGTACTTGGAGAGACGATCGATAACGGAGAACCAATTAAAGACAGCGAAGAATGGGTTATCCACAGAAAAGCACCAAGCTTTGAAGAACAGAGCCCGGCTGTTGAAGTATTAGAGACAGGGATTAAGGTCATTGACCTTCTGACACCTTATGCGAAAAAGGTGGTAAGATTGGTCTGTTTGGTGGCGCCGGTGTTGGTAAAACCGTGTTGATCCAGGAACTGATCCGTAATATTGCAACAGAGCATGGCGGATATTCGATCTTTACCGGTGTCGGCGAGCGTTCCCGTGAAGGTAATGACTTATGGACAGAGATGAGAGAATCAGGTGTACTTGATAAGACAGCTTTGGTATTCGGACAGATGAATGAACCACCTGGATCTCGTATGCGTGTTGCAGAGACAGGTCTGACAATGGCAGAATATTTCCGTGATGTACAGCATCAGAACGTGTTGTTGTTCATTGATAATATTTTCCGTTTCGTACAGGCTGGTTCGGAAGTATCCGCACTTCTCGGACGTATGCCGTCAGCCGTAGGTTATCAGCCGACACTGGCAAATGAAATGGGTGCCCTTCAGGAACGTATCGCTTCTACAAAGAACGGATCTGTAACATCAGTTCAGGCCGTATATGTACCAGCCGATGACTTAACTGACCCGGCTCCTGCAACAACATTCTCACATCTGGATGCGACAACCGTACTTTCCAGAAAGATCGTTGAGCAGGGTATCTACCCAGCCGTAGATCCACTGGATTCTACATCCCGTATCCTGGAGCCTGCAGTTGTAGGTGAGGAGCACTACCAGGTAGCACGTAAGGTACAGGAGATCCTGCAGAAGTACAAAGAGTTACAGGACATCATCGCAATCCTCGGTATGGAAGAATTATCCGAAGAGGATAAGATGACAGTAGCCCGTGCAAGAAAGATCCAGAAATTCCTGTCACAGCCATTCTCAGTAGCTGAGACATTTACCGGTGTTCCTGGAAAATATGTTTCACTGAAAGAAACTGTTCGTGGATTCAAAGCGATCATCGACGGTGAGATGGATGAATATCCGGAAAATGCATTCTTCAATGTAGGTACGATTGAAGACGTGATCGCTAAGGCGAAGGCAGAAGGAGTGGCTTAGTATGAGCACATTTTCATTGAAAATTATATCTACGGATAAGGTCTTCTACGATGGTAAATGTGAGTATCTGGTCATCCCGACGATCGACGGGGAGAAAGGTATTCTGGCTCATCATGAGAACATGGTCATCGCAGTGGAGATCGGAGAACTGCGTTTCCGCAAGCCTGACGGTGAGTGGGTAACAGCGGTTGTATCCAAAGGGATTTGCAGAGATCGTGAATAACCGTGCTTCTGTACTGGTTAATACGGCAGAGCGTCCGGAAGACATCGATGTGAAGCGTGCAGAGGAAGCAAAGGAACGTGCCGAAGAACAGCTTCGTCAGAAGCAGAGCATTCAGGAGTATTATCTGTCACAGGCTTCCATGGCCCGTGCCATGACACGACTGAAAGCGTCCAGAAACAGACGCGGGGATATTTAGAATCGCAAAAAAAACGAACTATTTTCGTAAATAAAATTATATAAGTAATGAAGAAGTTCTTCTATAATTAGTGTATAATAGCCATTAGCTGTTTACATATTATAGGAGGACTTTTTTTATGAGTGAAACAGGGAATGGAAGAAAAAACTGGACAAGAGTTGTCGCGGCGGTAGGACTTGTATTTCTGGCAGTTGCCATCGCACTTCTGATCGGACTCCTTTTTTGGTATTGTTCAGGGATTTCTGGTATCTTATCTGGATATCCAGCCATTCATCGTTACTCTGGCAGGTATGTTCTTCGGACGTGGTCTGACAGCTATCATCAGTACTGATATGATTTCTATCAAAAATAAGACATTCCTTGCATGGGCTAATTATAAGATTTATCTCCCAATCGGATCATACAGCCGTCGTGGAAAATTCATTCCGGCATACATATATCCGACTGTTATCATCGCAATACTGATCTTTATTGTCGTTCTGGACGGACTGCTTGCAGGATGCGGCGGATTCCTCTTCTGCTTAAACAGCTGTTCCGGATTCGTAGAGCAGGCCAAAGGTCTTGAAATGGATGCGATCTCAGCTTCCGTTATCGGTGTTACACTGTTAAGCGGTGGTGTAGGAACACCATTTGGTACAGTCTTTGGTGTATTGATCAAAGGAACGATCTCAAGTCTTATCACCACACAGGGAACACTTTCCAGCTGGTGGGTACGTATCGCACTTTCCGCATTACTGTGCTTCTTCATTGTATTGCGTGCGTTATCTTGTATGACGTCTGTAACTTGCAGGTGTCTCTTCGTATTTTTCCTGAAATAATTTGTAGAAATATCCCTTGTTATGATATCCTACCGAATCGGCAATCTCTTCGATACTCTTGTCAGTCGACACAAGCAGATGTTCCGCACGTTCCAGCCGGATCTGCTGGACATAAGCGGAATAGGTAAGTCCGGTCTTTCGTTTGATCAGGCGGTTGAAGTAATCCTCCTGATAGTGGAATTCATCCACCAGATCCTGGATGGTGATATCTCTGAAATGTGCCCGGATATAGTCCGAAATCTCTTCGAATACGATCCAGTTCATCGTCTGCTTCTGCTCTTTGGAAAGAGAAAAATCATACTGTGTACTTAAGATCCGGAAGATCCGGAATAACAGACCTTTTGTAATATATCTGGAACCACTGTCCGGCGAATAAGATTCTTTCAAAAGCAACAAAAGACTGTCGTCCAGAGATTCGCTTGCCCCGTCGGATGGTCGGAAATGCAGAAATTGCTGGACATCCTTTTTGCTTTAACAATGCAGACTGCAGAAAGGAAAGAATCTTCTGCGGGGTACTGTTCTCATTCATGATCTCCGTAAACATATCGTTGGCAATTCCGATAAAAAGCACGACCCCAGACTGGTCTGTCAGGTAGTCCTGGTGCAGACAGTTTTTGTCGATCAGGCAGAGATCACCTTTTGAAAGACTACATCTTTATTCAATATCCGTTGGTGAAATTCTCCTTCCACAACATAGGAAAGTTCCAGATAATCATGCGTGTGAAGCTGTGTATATTTCCCTTCCGAATAGGAATAATGATAGCAGAAATTCTCCGGAGACGGCATCATCGTTGCATACAGGTTACCGGGAGAATCGAAGTTCCAGCATAATAAGAAACTGCGGTCCTGACCGAGTAACGGATACGTCTTAACTTCCTGGACGGACTTGGAATATTCCGGACAGACAAGTCTTGCGCCTAATTTATGGTTTTCCGGAAGAAGCCGGGCATCAGGTCCTGTGATCCGGCGGCAAAAATCGGATAAATTCATATAAAATACCTCCTTGGATTCTCCTTAGATTATATCATAACGGAGGTCGGAATAGGTAACTATTTTCCCAAAAGTGCAGAGTTAAGAAATTGAGAAAACAAGTCCATATTTTTATAATAGAGACATAATGAAGCTGTAAATGAAACAGAAAATTTGAGCGAAAAGGAGTAAATAAATATGTTAAAAACAAAAAATTATCAGTTTTGGTTCTGTACAGGATCACAGGATCTTTATGGAGATGAGTGTCTTGCACACGTAGCAGAGCATTCAAAGATTATCGTAGATGCATTGAACAAATCAGGAAACCTTCCATATGAAGTAGTATGGAAACCAACCATGATCACAAACGAAGTAATCAGAAAGACATTCAACGAAGCTAACACAGACGAGAACTGTGCCGGTGTTATCACATGGATGCATACATTCTCTCCTGCAAAATCATGGATCTTAGGATTACAGGAATACAGAAAACCATTACTTCACTTACATACACAGTTCAACCGTGAAATCCCATACGACACAATCGACATGGACTTTCATGAACGAGAACCAGGCAGCACATGGTGACAGAGAGTACGGACACATCTTCAGCCGCTCTGAACATGGAACGCAAAGTTGTTGCAGGATACTGGGAAGACGAAGACGTTCAGAAACAGATCGGATCATGGATGCGTACAGCAGTTGGTGTTGTAGAAAGCAGCCACGTCAGAGTTATGCGTGTAGCTGACAACATGAGAAACGTTGCCGTAACAGAAGGCGACAAAGTAGAAGCTCAGATCAAATTCGGATGGGAAGTAGATGCTTATCCTGTAAATGAAGTTGTTGAAGCTGTTAATGCAGTATCTCAGGCTGATATCGACACATTAGTAGAAGAATACTATGACAAATATGACATCCTTCTTGAAGGCAGAGATGAGAAGGAATTCCGTCAGCATGTAGCAGTACAGGCTGGAATCGAACTTGGATTTGAAAGATTCCTGGATGAGAATAACTATCAGGCAATTGTAACACACTTCGGAGATCTTGGCGGACTGAAACAGCTTCCGAGGACTTGCTATCCAGAGATTGATGGAAAAAGGTTATGGATTTGGTGGAGAAGGCGACTGGAAAACAGCAGCTATGGTACGTGTTATGAAGATTATGACACAGGGAATGAAAGATGCAAAAGGAACTTCATTCATGGAAGATTACACATACAACCTTGTACCAGGAAAAGAAGGCGTTCTGGAAGCTCATATGCTTGAGGTTTGCCCGACAATCGCAGATGGAAAGATCAGCATTAAAGAGCAGCCACTCAGCATGGGTAACAGAGAAGATCCGGCAAGACTTGTATTCACATCTAAGACAGGTCCGGCTATCGCAACATCTCTGATCGACCTTGGTGACAGATTCCGTCTGATCATCAACGATGTAGATTGTAAGAAGACAGAAAAACCAATGCCAAAACTTCCGGTAGCAACAGCATTCTGGACACCACAGCCGAACTTAAAGGTTGGAACAGAAGCATGGATCCTGGCAGGAGGAGCTCACCACACAGCATTCTCTTATGATTTAACAGCAGAGCAGATGGGTGACTGGGCAGCAGAAATGGGAATCGAAGCCGTATACATTGATAAAGATACAACAATCAGACAGTTCAAGAATGAACTCCTGTGGAACAGCGTTGCATACCGCAAATAATCAAATAAAGAATTACGGGTAAAAGATTATATTTGCAGGGGATATCGAAATAGATATTTCCCTGCAAAAATAGTATAATGGAGATATTAAGAAAACTTAAAATATAATGTTTAGGAGGAAGCGTACAATGAGCAATGTAAAAGAGATCATTGAAAGCGGAAAAGCATATCTTGGAATCGAATTCGGTTCTACAAGAATTAAAGCAGTACTGATTGATGAGGAGCACAATCCGATCGCATCCGGAAGCCATACATGGGAGAACCGTTATGAGAACGGACTGTGGACATACTCTCTGGACGATATCTGGGCAGGTCTTCAGGACAGCTACCGCGATATGGCAGAAAATGTACAGAAAGAATACGGAGTAACGATCAAGAAACTGGGAGCGATCGGATTCAGTGCCATGATGCACGGATATATGGCATTTGACAAAGAAGGAAAGCTTCTTGCACCATTCCAGACATGGAGAAACAGCAATACAGGAAAAGCTTCCGAAGTGCTGGTAGATCTGTTCCAGTATAATATTCCGCTGAGATGGAGTATCGCACATCTGTATCAGTGCATTCTGGATAAAGAAGATCATGTAAAAGATATCGCATTCACGACAACACTTGCAGGATATATCCACTGGCAGATGACAGGTGAGAAGGTTCTGGGTGTAGGAGAGGCATCCGGTATGTTCCCAATCGACATGAATACAAAAGACTATGATGAAGAAATGATCCAGAAGTTCGATAAACTCATCGAAGGTGAGAACTATCCATGGAAAATAAAAGAGATTCTTCCTAAAGTTCTGGTAGCAGGAGACGCAGCCGGTATCCTGACAGAAGAAGGAGCAAAAAGAAACTTGACCCTACAGGTAATCTGGAAGCCGGAATCCCGCTTTGTCCTCCGGAAGGAGATGCAGGAACAGGTATGGCAGCTACAAACAGCGTAGCACAGCGTACAAGCAACATTTCCGCTGGTACTTCATTCTTCTCTATGGTTGTCCTTGAGAAACCTCTGAAAGACTTACATACAGAGATCGACATGGTTACAACACCTGACGGAAGTCTGGTTGCCATGGTACATTCCAATAACGGAACAACAGATCTGAATGCATGGGTAAATCTGTTCAAAGAATTCGCTGATTCTATCGGAGCAGACGTAGACATGAATCAGATGTATGGAACACTTTACAATAAAGCACTGGAAGGCGATGCTGACTGTGGTGGAATCCTTTCTTATGGTAACTACGCAGGCGAGCCTATCACAAATGTAGAAAAAGGACGCCCAATGGTAGTCAGAACACCAGAGACAAAATTCAATCTGGCTAACTTCATGAGATCTCACCTGTACACAGCACTTGGTGTTATAAAAGTCGGAATGGATATCTTAACAAAAGACGAAGGTGTTGAGATTGATACCGTTCTTGGACATGGCGGACTCTTCAAGACAAAAAGGTGTCGGACAGAAGATCCTTGCAGATGCGATCAACACACCTGTAGTAGTTATGGAGACAGCAGGCGAAGGCGGACCATGGGGAATGGCTATCCTTGCTGAGTACATGGTAAAACGTGAAGAAGGCGAGAAGCTGGAAGACTACCTGAAGAATAAAGTATTCGGAAGCGATGCCGGAAGCAGAATCGATCCGGATCCGGAAGGCGTAGCTGGATACGAAGCATTTATGGAGACATACAAGAAAGGTCTTGACGTAGAGCGCAGAGCTTGTGCAGATCTGTAAGAAATATTATATGAAAGCAGAGGGGGCATAGGTTATGTCCCCGTATCTGCATATTCTTATATACAAGGGGAAAATGTTGATAACAGCTTTTCCGCAGTAACAGAAATATAAAGGAGATAGAAAGAGATGCTGGAAGAATTAAAAAAAAGAAGTATATGAAGCAAACATGCTTCTTCCAAAATATGGCCTGGTAACATTCACATGGGGAAATGTAAGCGGAATCGACCGTGAAAAAGGTCTTTTCGTAATCAAACCAAGTGGTGTGGATTATGATAAATTAACACCGGACGATATGGTAGTTGTAGACCTTCAGGGTAATAAAGTAGAGGGAGACTTAAATCCATCTTCTGATACAGCAACACATGTAGAGCTGTATAACAGATTCCCGAACATTGGTGGTGTTGTACATACACATTCTCCTTGGGCAACAAGCTGGGCTCAGGCAGGAAGAGGAATCCCTTGCTACGGAACTACACATGCAGATTACCTGTACGGAACAGTACCATGTGTAAGAAATCTTACAAAAGAAGAAATCGATGAAGCTTATGAGAAAAAATACAGGTGTCCTGATCGCAGACAGATTCGATGAAGATGATCTGGACTATGTTGCAACACCTGCAGTACTCTGCAAGAACCATGGACCATTTACATGGGGCAAAGATGCTCACGAAGCAGTTCACAACGCAGTAGTATTAGAGGAAGTTGCCAAGATGGCAGCAAGATGCGAAATGATCAACCCAGACGTTAAACCTGCACCACAGGAATTACAGGATAAGCATTACTATAGAAAACATGGAGCAAATGCTTATTATGGACAGCCGGGGAAATAAATTTGGTTGACATTTAATTCATTAGGCTGGTGGATATCCGGGGGAGACCAATCGTGTTAAAAAATTAAATAAAAAAAGGACTGCATTATTTGGGAGGAATGCAGTCCTGAGGAAAAAGTTATGAAAAAGATTTAAAGTGTTGTTTTTTCGAACAATTTATAGTATAGAGTGCAATTGTGATGAAAGTGTGATGAAAAAGACGAACGAATTGTTAATAATTGTGAAGTGACTACAAGAGACACTGCCAGTGATGACAGTGTCTCTTGTAGTCATTTGTTCTATACTGTTGTGAACAGGTCGATAGACTGTCCTGTCATAACTGTCGGTGAATCTGCCAGCAGGTAGATGATTGCTTTTGCAACATCTTTTGAGCTTCCCATCGGGCAGCCGTCCTGTCCTACAGAGTGGTTGTAGACTCTCTGCCCCGGTGTGTCCACGATTCCAGGAGATACGGCATTGCATTTGATTCCGTATTCTTTGGTCTGGATAGCAGTTGTCTTGGTCATGGTTACGATACCGCCTTTTGCAACAGCGTATGCACCCATCTGAGATGCAATACGACCCATTCTTGAAGATACATTTACGATATCTCCTTTTTCTTGTTTTATCATTACAGGTACAACATTTTTAGTTACAAGGAATGGGATTCTCAAGTTTGTTTTGATGATCTGATCCCACTGTTCTTCTGACCATTCCCAGATCTTAATTGCCTGATGTTCGATATTTTTGTAGATCTCTTTTGGGTATCCGCCTGCATTGTTAACGAGAATATCAATTCTTCCGTATTTATCAACAACAGTTTTGACCATGTCGGCAACCTGTTCTCCGTCTGTAAGGTCTCTGGAAAGTGAGATTGCTGTTCCGCCGGCATCTTCGATCATTTTTACTGTTTCATCAAGATCAGACTGTGTTCTTGCTACTGTTACGACAGTGGCACCTTCAGCAGCGATAGCAAGTGCTGCGTCACGTCCGATTCCTTTTCCTGATCCTGTTACAATTGCGATTTTTCCTTCTAATTTACCCATGATATATATCCTCCAAAATTACATTCATTATTTTCTGATTACGAAGTGCCATATAAGGCCGGTTCGTAGAATTGTTGTTATTTATACAAGCCTTGCTGTTTCAGCAAAGAACTGAATGTCTGTAGCTTCGATGTAGCTGTCACCGATTTCATGAAGTAGTATGACGTTGAGATTACCGTTCAGATTCTTCTTATCTAAGGCAATCGCTTCGGTTAATGTCCCAAGAGTGAGACCGCATTCAAAAGGAAGTCCGTAGGTCTTTAAAACCTTCTGGATACGTTCTGCAGTTCCTTTTGGTGTTAATCCTTTTTCTTCGGCAATCCTGGTGATCTGATACATGCCGATGGCAACGGCTTCGCCATGACTTTCCCGCTGATAATGGAAATGTTGTTCAATGGTGTGAGCCAGTGTATGTCCGAAATTCAGTAACATACGCTCACCTGTGTCAAACTGATCATTTTCTACAACCATTCGTTTGATATCTACACAGCGTGTGATGATGGCAGGCAGTTCTTCTTTTAAATCTTCAAAAGAACTGTGTGATTCCAAGGTACTAAATAAATCCGCATCTTTGATGCAGCCGTATTTGATAACTTCTCCCATACCATCGTTGATAAATCGTTCCTTCAGCGTGTTAAGTACCAGTGGATCGATTAGCACCAGTGAAGGCTGATAGAATGCGCCGACTAGATTCTTGCCTTCCGGAAGGTCTACTGCGACTTTTCCACCGACAGAAGAATCAACCTGCGCCAACAGTGAAGTTGGGATCTGTACCAGTCTTACACCTCTTAGATAACTGGAAGCGGCAAATCCCGCAAGATCACCGATGACACCGCCGCCAAGAGCAATGACCAGATCACTTCTGGAAATCTTTGCTTCCAGCATGGCCTTGTAGACAGTCGGAAGTGTCTGGAAATCCTTGGTTGATTCACCGTGAGGAAGTACCAGATGGTGACATTCGTAAGTGAAGTCCAATGTATGGATCAGTGGTCATCTCCATATAACGGAAATACATTGTCATCGGAAATGATCATAATGCGTTTTCCGTGGTAGATCTTTCGGATGTAATCTCCGGCCTGGGATAATATGTTGTTTTCAATATAGATAGGATAACTGTCTTTTCCCAGATTAACTGTAAGTTTCATAATATATACTCCTGTAAGGTTTTTGTCTGAACCGCCATGCGTTCGTAAGGAACTGCCAGTGGCAGGTTATCTGGATCGTCTTGCCGACAACACCTGCAATCTGTGAAACCTTTTGATCAATTCGTCGTATTTCTTAGGTTTTAATGACTGAGCTCCGTCGCAGAGTGCGGATTCCGGATCATTGTGTACTTCTATCATCAATCCGTCGGCTCCTGCTGCTACAGCGGCCATTGCCATAGAATCTACTAACCACCATTTGCCGCCGGCATGGCTTGGATCGACAATGATCGGCAGATGAGTCTTTTTACGAAGTACCGGGATACTCTGAAGATCCAGAGTATTTCTTGTATAGCTTTCGAAAGTACGGATTCCGCGTTCGCAGAGGATGACATTTTCATTACCGGATGCCATGATGTATTCTGCTGACATGATCCATTCTTCGTAAGTTGCGTTCAGACCTCTCTTTAAAAGGATCGGGCGGTCAAGCTGACCTAATTCTTTTAACAGATCGAAGTTCTGCATATTTCTTGCTCCGATCTGGATCAGGTCGACTTTTTCGTTAAAGATATCGAGGTATTTGTCTGACATCAGTTCGGTTACGATCGGAAGTCCTGTTGCTTCTTTTACAGATGTTAAGATGTCGAGTCCTTCCAGTCCGAGTCCCTGGAATGAATATGGGCTTGTTCTCGGCTTGAATGCACCTCCGCGGAGTAAGTTGGCTCCGGAAGCTTTTGCAGCCTGGGCGATTTCAAGTACCTGTTCGTAAGATTCTACGGAACAAGGACCGGCGATTATTGCCAGGTTGTCGCCGCCAACTTTTACACCGGATACATCGATGATGGAATCTTCCGGATGGAATGCACGGTTGGCTAATTTGTATGGCTCCTGTACATGCATAACTTTATCGACTGCAGAATCAATTTCGAATAATTTGGAATCGACTTTGGCTGTGTCACCGATACAACCGATAACTGTCATCTCTTCGCCCTGTACAACGTGTGTGTTAAGTCCTCTCTTTTTTGACCATGTTCTCGACACGAGAAACATCATCTTTTGTAGTGCGTGGTTTTAATACGATAATCATAATAAATATCCTCCAACATGTATGATAATTGTGCCTGTGTGATATTTCTTTTCCCGTGTGAGTCTAGTATAGTCGCACTGTAAAATATTCGCACTGCAAAACTTTAATTACTTAAAGCGTAAAACTAATGATATATTAACGCAATGGGATTTGATTGTCAACACTTTTATTCGATAAATTCTTTCATTTTTAAAAAAGTGTGTTAGACTAAAATTGTATAGTAAAAAAGGGAGTGGGAAAATGGTAAGTGTTTGGGCAGCAGATATTACACCATTACTAATAGAAGAGACGTATCAGGCATATTATGATAAAGTGCCTGAGTGGAGAAAAAGATAAAGCGGATAAACTTAAAAATGTGGATGACAAAGCAAGGAGTGTCGGTGCCTGGATATTGTTGGAAAAGATGAAGAAGGCTTTGAGACTTCCGGAATCGGCAGTTTTCAATCTGTCACATTCGGGAAAATATGTATTGTGTGCCTGTAGTGACCGTGAAGATGTTCAGACAGGCTGTGATGTGGAGATGAAGGGAAAGCTGCGGATGCCTAGGTGGCAGAACGGTATTTTTGCCGGGAAGAATGTGAGATCATCCGCAATGGGAAGGATGAAAAGAACAGGCGGAGTGGTTTTACCGCTTCTGGGTATTAAAAGAAAGCTTTATGAAAGCAACCAGAAGAGGAATGGGCCTGGACATGCGCACATATGAATTTGCCTGGGGACAGGACGGCATACCATATCTGAAAAAAGCAGCCTGAGGAATATCCAGAGAAATATCTGTGCAGGGAGTACGAACTGGAGCAGGGGGACGCAAGGATCGCGGTAATTACGACAGATAATGAGATCGAGGGGAGATTACACGAAGTCAGACTTGCTTAATAAAGGGGTGTATGAACATGAAACAGTTAATGACAAAATGGGCAGACAATATAAATGAAAAGAATGTACTAGGGGAGTACCCAAGACCGCTCATGCGCAGAAAAAGCTATGTAAATCTGAACGGAATATGGAAATATGCAATAAGAGAAACAAAAGGATTTCCAAAGAAAATGGATGGGGATATCCTGGTTCCGTTTTCGCCGGAAGCTGTATTGTCGGGGGTAAACAGACAGTTAAAACCAGAAGAATATCTATGGTATAAGAGAAGGCTTCCGGATGAAGTAAAGCCGGAGAAGGGAAGCAGATGGATCCTTCATTTTGGAGCGGTAGATCAGTGTGCGGTCGTATATATAAATGGAAAGAAACAGGGAAAGCATGTGGGAGGTTATCTTCCATTTTCATATGATATTACGGAAGCATTAAAAGAAGAAAAGAATCTGTTGACTGTAAAAGTAAGAGATTATTCGGAGACTTGTTATTATAGCAGAGGAAAACAGAAACTTAAAAACGGTGGGATGTTCTATACGGCACAGAGTGGAATCTGGCAGACCGTATGGATTGAAAAAGTTCCAGAGTGTTATATCGGACATCTTAAGATCACACCTCTTTATGACCAGTCTTCTATAATGATCCAGATGGAAGAAGAACATGGCATAAAAGATATTGATTACGAAGTTACGATAACGGCAAGAAAGATGTGGCCGGTGAAAGCATCCGGAAAGACGGGAAAGCCGTGTGTGATCATGATACCACATATGAGAAGCTGGAGTCCGGAAGATCCATTTCTGTATGATCTTCATGTGAGGATGGGAGAGGATTCGGTAGAAAGTTACTTTGCCATGCGTAAGGTAGAAGTTAAAAAATGACAAAGAGGGAATACCGAGGATATTTTTGAACAATGAGCCGTATTTTCAAAAAGGAGTTCTGGATCAGGGATACTGGCCGGACGGCTTGTATACACCACCGTGTGATGAAGCAATGATCTATGATATCCAGAAGATGAAGGATCCTGGGGTTTAATATGATCCGCAAGCATATTAAGATAGAACCGCAGAGATGGTATTATCACTGCGACCGTATCGGTATGCTGGTCTGGCAGGATATGGTGAACGGAGGACGGGATTATAAGAGCTGGTATGTAACGTATATGGCGACAGCCATGGAGGGAATGCATATCCGGGCAAAAGATACCAGGATTCATCTGATGGGACGTCAGGATCCGGCCGGGCAGAGACAGTTTGAAAAAGAGATGAAGGAGACGGTTCGATTGCTTTATAATCATCCATCCATTGTTACATGGGTTATTTTTAATGAAGGATGGGGACAGTTTCAGACGAAGAAGATGACAGATATAGTAAGGGCAGAAGATCCTTACAGGCTGACAGATTCTGCGAGTGGCTGGTTTGATCAGGGGTGCGGGGATATACGAAGCATCCATGATTATTTCTTCCCTTTGCATGTAACACCGGAAAAGAGGGTAACGGCACTTACTGAGTTTGGCGGGTATTCGCTGCAGATCCCGAAGCATAGTATGTACGAGAAAAAGGTCTACGGTTATAAAAAGTTCAAGAGAAAAAGAGAACTTACGGCGGGCTATGAAAAATTGATAAAAAAACTCGTTATCCCGAATATCAGCAGGGGGTTAAGTGCAACGGTCTATACGCAATTATCGGATATAGAAGAAGAGTTAAATTGAATCATTTCTTATGATAGAAAAATAGTCAAAATGGATGAAAAGACCGTTAAAAAACTGAATGAAAAACTTCATTTTTAGCCTTTATTTTCGGGGAAATGTAACGTAAGCAGAGTTGACGTGTTTTCTGTGATTTGTTAGAATATAAAAGGGAAAAATAAAGATTTATCAAGATAGAAAAATGTTTACAAAACCATAAAAAACACACGAGGAGAGTATGGGAGAGTAAGAATAATAAGGAGGAAAAGAAGGTTGGAATTAACATTTGGAGAACAGGTCAAGATCATTCTGAGCCGTAAAGGAATGACCATCAAAGAACTTGCAGAAAAGATAGAAAAACAGACAGGAAAAAAGATGTCGCGCCAGAACCTGACCCAGCGTCTTGGCAGAGATAATTTCCAGGAGCAGGATATGCGAATGATCGCAAAGATTCTTGAGTGTCCGTTTTATCTGGATATATTAGAAGAACATGAGGAGCATGAAGAGAAGCCTTCAAAGGCCCAGAAAATTATAGAGCCTGAAAAGAAGAAAACACCTGCCAAAGCAGAAGAAAGAGATATTACGATAGGTGAGCTTGTAGATATTCATAAAGAATTAGATGCAATAGAAAAGAAGAAAAAGAAGAAGTCTAAAAAGGTTGTAGAGCCAGATCCGGAATATGTTCAGGAAACAATATTTGATTTTGTAAGAGAGAAAGAAGCGACAGCAGAACCTGCCACAGAAATAGAAGAGCAGGAAGAAGAGATACAGGAGCCGGTGGAAGAAACCGGAAGTTCGGAAGCTGTGACACTGGAAGCAGAAGAGTCGGTGACTGTAAGTGAAGAAGAACCTGCAGCGGGTGTAGAGGAGCATGCTGAGAAACCTGTATATGAAGACGAGCCGGTGTATGAGTCAGAATCGGAATATGCAGAAGAACCAGTGTATGAGTCAGAATCGGAATATGCAGAAGAACCAGTGTATGAGGCAGAGCCTGAATATGCAGAAGAACCGGTGTATGAAGCAGAGCCAGAATACGCAGAAGAATCGGCGTATGAAGCAGAGCCAGAATATGCAGAAGAACCGGTGTATGAAGCAGAGCCAGAATACGCAGAAGAACCGGTGTATGAAGCAGAGCCAGAATACGCAGAAGAATCGGCGTATGAAGCAGAGCCAGAGTATGCAGAAGAACCAGTGTATGAAGCAGAGCCGGAATATGCAGAAGAACCAGCCTATGAAAGTGAGCTGGAATATGCAGAGGAGCCGGCTTTTATGAGTCGGAACCGAAATATACAGAGGAGTCAGCTCATGAGTCAGAACCGGAAGTAGAAGAGCCAGAGGAACCGGAAAAACCGGAGCCGAAGAAAGTTGAACCGGAGAAGAAAGCGCATGGATGGAGAGCGCTCTTCGGAATACGTAAAAAGCATGAAGAAGAATCAGCGCATGAAGAACCGGCAAAAGAAGAAAAGCCGGAAATCCAGTATCATGAGTTTGATTATTCGGGAGACGGTGAGTCAGAGAAACTTGCAGAAGAATTTATGCCGGAGGAACCGGAACAGGAGGAAACATATGCAGCAGCTGATGAGACCTCCGGTTATGAGAATAACGGATATCAGAGCCGGTATGCGCAGGAAAATGAAGAAGATTTATTCACATCCGATGAAGAGGATCTCAGTAAAGGTGAACTTAATCCTTACACAGGACATGAATATGAATCAAACAGCGTAAGAATGCATCCGAAGAGAATCGGCTATGTACAGGTATATGACAGAGGAAAACATCAGTGGACAGATATGACGGAGTGGGCATTCCTTGGATATCAGGAACGTAAAAAGGCACTTCTCGGAAAAGATTATGAGCCGCCGATCTATCTGGATTAGTGTTGAATGAACATAGAAAGAAAATGTTATGAATAAGGTGTTCAGCCGGATCTCCGGCTGGACACTTTTTGTACAAGGGGATGCAAGAGAAGCTGCCGCCTACAGGAACTTCCGGTGGCAAATTTTGTAGATTAAAATATGAAGGAGGAGCAGAAAATGGAATGGACAAGGCTTTTATACAAAACGTCAAAGACAGAACAGATACAAGAGTCAAAAATATGGTGATGCAGACCTTAGAAGTGAATTCGAAAAAGATTATCACAGAATCATCGGCAGTGCGTCATTTAGGCGACTTCAGGATAAGACACAGGTATTTCCACTGGATAAAAGTGATTTTATCCGTACCAGAGACTGACCCATTCCATGGAAGTCTCTTCGCTGGCAAAATCTCTGGGTCAGAATATAGGAGAAAGCATATTGGTACACAAGAAAGATTCCAGTTTCACTGTACAGATGAAAGAGGATATCTGCAATATTCTTCAGTGTGCAGGACTGATTCATGATATCGGCAATCCACCGTTTGGTCATTATGGAGAAGCGGCGATCAGGGAATGGTTTGAAAGAAATCTTCCGCTTCTGACATATCATGGAACGTCACTTGAGGAGTTGCTCGAACCTCAGATGAGGGAGGATTTTTATCATTTTGAAGGAAATGCACAGGCACTTAGGCTGGTCAGCAAATTACATTTTCTGGTAGATGAAAATGGAATGAATCTGACGTATGCGCTTTTGAATACAATTATAAAATATCCGGTAGCATCTACAAAGATCCATCCGGAATCAGGAGATATAAGAGAGAAAAGATGGGCTATTATTATGCAGACCGGGAACTGTTCGAGGATATTGTATCAGAGACAGGGTGCGGGAAATCACAGACATCCACTTACCTTTATACTTGAGGCAGCAGATGATATTGCATATAAGACCGCAGATATTGAAGATGCATTTGTAAAAAGATTTCTTACATATCATAGTCTCAGAGATGAACTCAGAAAACTACAGAACAGGGAGAAAAAAAGTATGCAGACCCAGAAGAGAAAGATCAGAACTGGTTCTGCCCGGCAGATAAACTGGTAGAATTATACGACCGTGCAAAGAAGAACGGGGTAGATGATCCCGGTGATTATGCAGTGAAGAACTGGATCGTAAAAAGCACAGGGATTTTTGATTGGCTGCGCAACTTCCGGATTTACTTCTCATTATGAAGAAATTATGGAAGGCACGTATAAAAAAAGATCTGTTTGCAGGTACTTTGGCTGAAGGATTGGTAAAACTGCTTGGAGAGATAGCGTGCAAATGTGTATTTAAAACAGAGACGATCTATCGTATGGAAGTGAAAGAGGCGGTGATGCTGGATAATCTGCTGGACAGGTTTGTCGGTGCAGCAATAAAATATGATGATCCGGCACAGAAACTGAATTCTATAGAAGAACGGCTGGTTTCGTTTATTTCCAATAATTATAAAAAAAGCATATCGTTATCATGCAGAAGAAAAATCAGAAGTTTATCGTCTTTATCTGAGACTTCTGCTGGTTACGGATTATATCTGTGGTATGACAGACAGCTATGCGAAGAGGCTGTATCAGGAATTGAATGCGATTATGGCATAAAAGAAAATATTTCAGAATAGATTGTGATAAATAGCCGTAAACAGGAGTGGGTATTTTGAGACGGTTTATTCGATATCTGTATGAATACGAACAAGAGAAGAAGATGCGGAATGTAGGCTTCGTAAAAATAGAACAGGATGTGGATCAGTGCGTGATCCATGTACACGGAAAAAGGATTCCGGATGGAAGAAAATGCGCAGGGACTTAGGGCGTATCTGTTCTGGAATACAGAAGATAAATGTATTGGAATCCCGCAGGGAGTGACAGAGGTTCCCGGCCCGGCGGTGAACTGGCAGCTATGCTATACACCGGAGGATGTCGGTAAGAAAGAAAATTATAATCTTGTCAACGGAATTATATTAAAGGACGTAAATGGACACTGGTATGCGGCAGTCTGGAATGACGATGTAGTAAACGTCTGCAGGATGGAAATGTGGAAGATGGAAGAAGATTCCGTGCAGGGTGAAGAACCGGAATGTAAGAAGGGATTAGCGCAGGACGAAGAACCGGAATGTAAGAAGGGATTAGCGCAGGACGGAGAAACTGAATGTAAGAAGGAAACCTTGCAGGATGAAGAATCAGAGAGTGGGAAACTTGAAGATGATTTGGAAAAAGAGGCCTGCCTGGGGGTAAAGTCCGCAAGATCCAGCGTAAAGATATGGTGTGTCTTCCGAGGTGTGAATGGAGACATGCAAATAATAGTTTTTTGATCCACGGGTATTATAATTATCACCATCTGATATTGACAGTCCGTGATGACCGGTTAAAATTAGAGTACCGGGAGTGTATCATCCGCAGGAAGAAAAAGCCGCAGAAAGCTTTGGGTTTCCGGAATTCATTCCTGCAGAAGAGCTGGATCTTAAGCTTACAGATGAAGAGAAGAATGACAGAGAGAAGTTCGGATACTGGTGCAGGGATATAAGAGGATCACATGACTGTGTAGAACCACAGAAGAGATAGAAAACAGGAAAATAGACGGAGAATGAATATGCAAAAGCACAGATGAAAAATATATGAAAGAAGCGATCAAACAGGCAAAAAAAAGCATATGCGATCGGTGAGGTGCCGATCGGATGTGTGATCGTATATCAGGATAAGATCATTGGGAGAGGATATAACCGCAGAACAATTGATAATAATACCCTGGCGCATGCAGAACTGATCGCGATCAAAAAAAAGCAAGAAGATGAATGACTGGAGACTGGAGGATTGTACGATGTATGTAACTCTGGAACCATGCCAGATGTGTTCCGGTGCGATCGTACAGTCCCGGATGACACGGGTAGTAGTCGGATGTATGAATCCGAAAAGCCGGTTGTGCAGGCTCTATCTTAAATCTTCTGGATATGCCTGAATTTAATCATCAGGTAGAATTGACGACAGGAGTGATGGAAGAAGAATGCAGTCAGATGATGAAATCATTTTTTAAAGAATTGAGAGAAGCAAGGAAGAAGAAAAAAAAGCAGCTGGAAAAAAAACAGACCGGGGAAATATAAAAGACAGGTGATCATATGAATGAAAAGACAGTAGGAATACTTCTGTAAGAAGGCAGTTCTGGTACAGACAGTAACAAATGCAATTGTAATATTGCTGGCGTTAATATTTGGCATAGTATAAAAAATACCCACATGCGAAAAATCACAGTGGATAAGATGAATACTATATTATTATTTATGTGCATTGCGCTTCGAACGAGCCTTCACAGACGTTACCTTGGTAGTTAACTCAACCCAGGCTACCTTACGGCACCCGAGAGGTTCCACTTAGTGCTGCTTCATTCCTGACCTGACACGGTTCATGGAGTCCCGTCGCGTAAGACCCAAACATCAACGTCACTTTCCAAGGGCAGCTCTGCAAAAACAAGCCCTCTGCGCAATATCACCCCTGCTATAGCGGATTGTAGGTACAGGGTACCGCTAGCACCCCGGCTGCACAGCTCAACATTTTAACGTGTTCCGGACAAAAGTCAATGGAAATGTTGTAAAAAAGGCGATACCAATTTATAATACCTAGATATATGAGGATTTATCTTATCCGGTATATGACCGGAGGGAGATTCTGATCTGGAGGAAAGAATAATGAAGATATTACTGGCAGCAGTCAATGCAAAATATATACATTCCAATCTGGCGGTCTACAGCCTGAAAGCCTATGCCGAGGATCCGGCGGTGGAGATCGGAGAATATACGATCAACCAGCAAAAGGACGATATCCTGATGGACATCTATAAGAGACAACCGGACATCCTCTGCCTTTCCTGCTATATCTGGAACCTGGATTATATAGAGGAGATTGTGCTGAAATCGGAAAGCTACGCCCGGATATGCCAATCTGGCTTGGTGGTCCGGAAGTTTCCTATGATGCAAAAAGAAGTATTAAGACGGCTTCCATGTGTCAAAGGAGTGATGAAAGGCGAAGGAGAGAAAACTTTCAAAGAAATCTGCCGGATATACCGAAATGAATTCGAAAAAAAGAGAAAATGTATGTGGATATCAGGATAAAAATGTGGATAATTCCTGGAAGAAATCGGAGAGTGTGGATAACCAGTTAGGGTGTGGACGGAATCACTTTCCGGGAAGAAAAAAGAGAAAATTATCGACAATCCGTGGCGTCCGATCATGGATCTGAGCGAAGTCCCATTTGTCTACGATCATATGGAAGATTTTGAACACAAGATTATTTACTACGAGACAAGCAGAGGATGTCCATTCTCCTGCAGCTATTGTCTGTCATCGGTGGACAAGCGTCTGCGTTTCAGGGATATAGAACTGGTGAAGAAGGAGCTGCAGTTTTTCCTTGACCACAAAGTACCGCAGGTGAAATTTGTTGACCGTACATTCAACTGCAAACACGATCACAGCATTGCTATCTGGAAATATATCATGGAGCATGATAATGGCATTACGAACTTCCACTTTTGAGATTGCCGCGGATATTCTGAATGAAGAAGAACTGGAACTTCTGGAACAGATGCGCCCGGGACTGGTACAGCTTGAGATCGGTGTACAGTCAACAAATCCGAAGACGATCAAAGAGATCCACAGAGTTATGGACTTTGAAAAAGTATCTAAAATCGTGAGAAGAATTCAGGATAAGAGAAATGTGCACGAACATCTGGATCTGATCGCCGGGACCTTCCGTACGAAGATGTGGAAAGCTTCGCACATTCCTTTGATGATGTCTATGCATTAAAACCGGAGCAGCTGCAGCTGGGTTTCCTGAAAGTGCTTAAGGGATCCTTTATGCAGGAACATCAGGAAGAGTACGGCATTGTCCATAAAGCGCACCCACCGTATGAAGTACTGTATACAAAATGGATTTCCTATGAAGATGTGCTGCGCCTGAAAGGGATTGAGGAGATGGTGGAGGTCTACTATAACAGCCGTCAGTTTACGAATACGATGGAAGAACTGGAAAAGGAATACGATTCTGCATTCACCATGTATGACCGGCTTGCATCTTATTACGAAGACAATGGTTATAACGCCGTTCAACACAAGCGGAGTGCCAGATATGAGATACTGCTGAATTATATACGGCTTCATCATAAAGAAAAAGAAGATCTGTTCCGGGAAGTGCTCACATATGATTATTATCTTCGTGAAAATGCGAAGAGCCGTCCGGAATTCGCCGGGGATTATCTGGTGGAAAAGAATGTGGCGAGAGCATTTTATGAAAAAGAAGAAGAGACACATATGTACCTTCCGGATTATGGAAAATACGACAGAAATCAGATGCGTAAAATGACGCATTTAGAATATTTTAAATTGGCAGATACCTATATCCTGTTCGATTATCAGAACAGAAACCCGCTGAATCAGGAAGCCAGGGTCTGTAAAGTGGAAATTGATAAAGTGAGAATAAAATAAGTATCAATATAAAAGGAAATAGAATTATGAAAAAAAAAAGAACGGGAGAGATCCTGGAACTTCTGGATGAAAAATACGGAACAGAATTTATCTGTTATCTGAATTATGAAACTCCGTGGCAGCTTCTGATCGCTACGATGTTAAGTGCGCAGTGTACCGATGCAAGAGTCAATATTGTAACAAAGATCTGTTCCGGAAGTACCCGTCTGTCGAAGCATTTGCGGATGCAGACCTGAAAGAATTAGAACAGGATATCAAACCAACGGGATTCTATCATAATAAAGCGAAGAATATCATAGCCTGTATGAAAGACATCCGGGATAAATATAACGGAGAAGTCCCATCAGAACTTGAAGACCTTTTAAGTCTGGCGGGAGTAGGCAGAAAGACAGTCAATGTGATCCGCGGAAATATCTATCACGTGCCGAGTGTGGTTGTGGATACACATGTAAAGCGCATATCCAATCGGCTCGGACTTACGAAGAATCAGGATCCGGACAAGATCGAACAGGATTTGATGAAAGAACTGCCAGAGGATCACTGGATTCTCTGGAATATTCATATCATTACATTCGGACGTACGATCTGCAGTGCAAGGAGTCCGAAATGTGAGGATTGTTTCTTGCAAAAATATTGTAAAGAGTATAAAATGTAGAGAAATACGTTACTGTTTACGTAAAACTGATAATCGGTAACGGGAATAGAATTAAAGAAGGTAGAAGAATGAATTTTAACAATAAAAGAACAAGAAGAATTGTATCAATTGTTGTACTTATTGTTATCATTGCCATGGTGGCAACGATGATCATTCCGTATCTTGTATAAACTATCTTATATAAAGAAAAGTGTGCTGCCATCATGCAACATAGTAAAATGTACGGAATGCTGGGAATGAAGAGAATAAAAGATAAAAGGGGAACGTAACAAGCATGAAGTTAGAGACACAGACAGAACAGCTTATAAGTGAAACAGTTACCGTCTACGGATTATCACCGCAGATCGGTGTACACGCACTTGCACAGACTGCAAATGCACTGGCAGCGCAGGGTACAGTGTTTTCTGTCTGCCCGGATATAACAGAAGACGAGGAAACAGACACAGATATAAAGAACGAGGATATGCAGGATACGCACGAAACATCTGCAAGCGTCAGTGTACAGATTGCCTATCCGGAATATGTGTTCAAATCCAGAATCCACAAGATCGAAAAACTTCTGAAAAAAGCATGTAAAAAATATAACATAAACCTTGTTGCGAGTACAGGCATCCGCCAATCCGGCGGTTCAGGTGATCGCAGTGACTGTTACGGGAATTGCAAAGGCACCGAAGGAAGAAGCCTGGAACCGGGAAACCGCACGAGCCTGCAAGGACATCGTGTTCGTGGGTCATGCAGGGAATGGATGGCATGCTCAGGATCACAGAAGAAAAAAGAACAGGAACTTAAGACTCGTTTTGCGCCGGTTTTCATGAAGCAGATAAAGTCATACGGACAGCAGATATTTGCTCCAAAAGAAATCGAAGCCGCAAAAGCCGGGGGCGCATTTGTCGTACGTCAGGTCGCAGATGGCGGAATCTTGGCAGCACTGTGGAATCTTGCACTGGAACTTAATCAGGGACTGGATCTTGATATGAAGAAGATCAGCATTTTACAGGAAACGATCGAGGTATGCGAACATTTCCGACTGAATCCGTATCAGATGATATCCACAGGAAGTTTTCTGGCTGTGACTGACAATGGGGAAGTACTGGCAGATGCGCTGAACAATCAGGGGATTACAGCAGCAGTAATCGGACATACAACAGACAATAACGATAAGATCTTAAGAAATGGAGAAGAGATGCGTTATATCGACCGTCCGGCTCCGGATGAGATCTTGAAGCTTTACAGCGGAGGTATGAATGATGGAAGAATTAAGAAAGCAGATACTCCTGTATCTGGAGAAGCATAGCAGGGTAGACCTCGGAGAACTGGCAGTTCTTCTTGGAACCGATGAAGTAACCGTAGCAAATGAGATTTCAGCCATGGAAAGAGCAAAGATCATCTGTGGGTATCATACACTGATCGACTGGGATAAGACAGGAACCGAGTACGTCAATGCACTGATCGAAGTAAAAGTAACACCACAGCGTGACACAGGGATTTGACAAGACCGCAGAACGGATCTGTAATTATCCAGAAGTATCGGCTGTATATCTGATCTCCGGTGATTTTGACATGATGGTGCTGATTGAAGGCAAGACATTACAGGAAGTGTCAAAGTTTGTATCAAGTAAATTATCACCGATCGAAGATGTCACAGGAACCAGTACACAGTTCGTATTAAAGAAATATAAAGACCACGGAACAATCATGTTCGGGCAGAAAAAAACCAGAAAGGATGCTTGTAACACCATGATGAGAAATCCATTATCTAAGAAAATCACAGGCATCGAACCATCCGGAATCCGTAAGTTCTTTGATCTGGTAAGTGAGATGCCTGACGCAATATCCCTTGGTGTAGGAGAACCTGATTTTGACACACCATGGAGAATCAGAGAGGAAGGTATCTACACCCTGGAACAGGGCAAGACTTTCTATACATCGAATGCAGGTCTTAAAGGATCTGAAGATTGAGATCAGTAAATATCTGGAACGTAAGATCCATGTAGAATATGACCCGGATCATGAGATCATGGTGACGGTCGGAGGAAGTGAAGGAATCGATGTGGCACTGCGTGCAATGCTGGATCCGGGAGATGAAGTCCTGATCCCGCAGCCAAGTTATGTGTCTTATGTGCCTTGTACGATTCTGGCAGACGGTAACCCGGTTGTGATTCCGCTTCAGCAGAAAAATGAATTCAAGCTGACGGCAGAAGAACTGGAAGCAGCGATCACACCGAAGACAAAGATGCTGGTAATGCCGTTCCCAAATAACCCGACCGGATCGATCATGACAAAAGAAGATCTGGAGCCGATCGCCGAAGTTGTGAAGAGACATGATCTGTATGTACTTTCGGATGAGATTTACTCCGAACTTACATATAAGACAGAGCATGTGTCCATTTCATCCCTTCCGGGAATGAAGGAAAGAACACTGGTGATCAACGGATTTTCCAAAGGATTTGCCATGACAGGATGGAGACTTGGCTATATCTGCGGACCATCTGTGATCATAGAACAGATGCTGAAGATCCATCAGTTTGCAATCATGTGTGCGCCGACCAACAGCCAGTATGCAGCCATCGAGGGCTTACGCCACTGCGAAGATGAAGTACAGCAGATGAGAAATGCATACAACCAGAGACGAAGATATCTGGTCAATGAATTTGCAAAGATGAAGTTAGAATGCTTCGAGCCGTTTGGTGCATTCTATATCTTCCCAAGTATCAAAGAATTTGGCATGACTTCTGAAGAATTCGCAATGCGGTTCCTGGAAGAGGAAAAGGTTGCGGTCGTACCGGGAAGTGCGTTTGGTGAGAGCAGGGGAAGGTTTCCTGCGTGTATCGTATGCGTACTCTCTGGAAGATCTGAAAGAAGCGATCGGAAGACTCAGTCGGTTTGTTGAGAGACTGAGAAGCCAGAAGTAAGGTTGACGGAAGCTGATTTGAAGAGAATTTAAAAGAAATAATAGAAATAGAAAAGGCCGTCAGGGAATGTTAATGTATGAATTAGAATTATATTCCCTGACGGCTTTTGTTATTGCTATGCAGCTTCTGCAGATATCAGAAAATACAGGATGAATTGTATAATCCGGAATTTACTCTTACATTTTTGAAAAAAATCTTGACTTGGAGCGAACTCCAAGTGCTATAGTAATGAACGGAAAGGTGGTGTCTGGATTGACGATAAAAAGAAGTAAGTGAAACATATGACATTTCCGCTGATACCCTGCGTTATTATGAACGCATCGGCATGATACCGGAAGTAACACGTACGGCAGGCGGAATCAGAGACTATCAGGAATCAGACCTTGGATGGGTGGAGCTTGTGATCTGTATGAGAAAAGCAGGACTTCCCGTGGAGGCACTGATCGAGTATGTAAAATTATATCAGGAGGGCGACGAGACATTTGAAGCAAGACTTCAGCTTCTTTCGGAAGAAAGAGAGAAGTTAGAAGAGCAGAAAGCGCAGATAGAGTCAGCAATCAACCGGTTGAATCACAAAATTTCCAAATACGAAGAAGCAGTAAAGACAGGAGTATTAAACTGGGAGGAGAATAGTTCATGTATATAGAAAAAGATTAACGGACCAGAAGACGTAAAGAAATTAACCGTAGACGAGATGACCGTAATGGCAGGTGAGATGAGAGAAGCACTGTTAAAGAGAGCTAGTATCCACGGCGGACACTTCAGACCAAACTTTGGTATGGTAGAGGCAACGATCGCACTGCATTATGTATTCGAGTCACCAAAAGACAAGATCGTATATGATGTTTCCCATCAATCTTATCCACACAAAATGTTGACTGGACGTAAGGATGCATTCCTATATGAAGAACATTATGATGATGTGTCCGGCTACAGCAATCCAAATGAAAGTGTACACGATCATTTCACTGTAGGTCATACATCTACATCCGTCAGCCTTGCGTGTGGACTTGCCAAAGCAAGAGACCTAAAAGAAGAAAATGGAAATGTGATCGCAGTGATCGGTGACGGTTCCTTAAGCGGCGGTGAAGCACTGGAAGGACTGGACTATGCAGTAGAATTAGACGGAAATCTGATCATCATTGTAAATGACAATGATATGTCCATCGCAGAAAACCACGGCGGATTATATGGCAACTTAAAATTACTCCGTGAGACAAAGGGACAGGCAGAATGCAATCTGTTCAAAGCTATGGGATTAGATTACATTTACGTGGATCACGGAAATGACGTCGGAGACCTGATCGAAGCATTCCAGAGTGTCAAAGACAGCAAGAAACCAGTTGTTGTGCATATCAATACCTTAAAGGGAAAAGGTTATGCACCGGCAGAGCAGAACAAAGAAGTATGGCATTATAACGGACCATTTCATATCGAGACAGGTGAACCGTTATACGAGATGACAGAAGAAGACTATTCGGATATTTCCCTGAATTATCTTTTGGAGAAGATGAAAAAAGATCCGGCGGTGGTAGCGATCACATCCGGAACACCGACTGTTATGGGATTCACAGAAGATAAGAGAAAAGAAGCAGGAAAACAGTTCGTAGATGTCGGTATCGCAGAAGAGACAGCCGTAGCACTTGCTTCCGGAATCGCTGCAAATGGCGGAAAACCGGTTTATGGAGTATACAGCACATTTGTACAGAGAACTTACGACCAGATCACACAGGATCTGTGCATCAACAACAGCCCGGCAACTATTGTAACATTCTGTGGTTCGGTATACGGAATGAATGATGTGACACACCTTGGACTATATGACATCCCGATGATGGCAAATATTCCAAATCTGGTGTATCTGGCTCCGACCACCAAAGAAGAATACCTGGCCATGTTAGACTGGAGTATCGAACAGAATGAGTATCCGGTAGCAATCAGACTTCCGGGCGGCAGCGTGATCTCAGACGGAAAAGAGATTACAAAAAGACTTCGGTGATCTGAACAAATACGAAGTAACTCAGAAAGGTTCTAAGGTTGCAGTCATTGGACTTGGAACATTCTACGGACTTGGTAAAGAAGTTGCCGAAGAGCTTAAGAAAGTAACCGGAACAGATGCAACTGTGATCAATCCATATTATATTACAGGTATTGATGCAGAACTTCTGGAAGAGCTTAAGAAAGACCACGATGTTGTGATCACTCTGGAAGATGGTATTCTGGATGGCGGATTCGGCGAGAAGATCGCAAGATTCTACGGAGATTCGGACATGAAGGTTCTGAACTTCGGACTGAAGAAAGAGTTCCTCGATCGTTATGATGTAGCAGAAGTTCTGAAAGAGAATCATCTGACGAAAGAGCAGATTGTGAAAGATATAATGAAGTTTATTTAATAATTGAATAAATAAAACGTTTATTATACTATAATTGGATCCTAAACATAATATAAAACGTAAAAATTTTGTTTAAAGATTTAATGCAATTTGGTATGTTCAAATATCACTGCTGACTTTTATATATTTGATATGTTAGTAGGAAATAGAAAACCCACCCTCTAAAAATCTTGGCAGGACTGGGTGGATTTCTATTACTCAATATGGCCAACCACTTTGAGCGGTTGTTTTTTGTATAATTATAATATCATAGAAATATATCTTTAGCAAGTAATATAAAAACAAAAAGGGAATTTTTAATTGTAATTTGTTGGTATGCCAACAGCTAAAATCATGTAAAATAAGATAGAATCATACGATCAATAATTTTAAAAATATATACGAAAAGAAAGAGAGGACACACACATGGATCACATATATGACGTAATCATCCTTGGCGCCGGTCCGGCGGGATTAAGCGCAGGCTTATATGCAGGCAGAAGCAGACTGGATACCCTGATCATCGAAAAAGGACAGGCCGGCGGTCAGATTATCAACACAGACGAAATAGAAAACTATCCGGGACAGATCGTAGAAGGAGAGACGGGAGTTTCTCTTGTACGCAGAATGTACGAACAGACAGAACAGTTCGGCGCAGAACATGTCCGTGATACGATCACAAATGCAGAACTGAGCGGAGATATCAAAGTCCTGACAGGCGAAAAAGATACCTATCAGGCGAAAAATATCATCATTGCAACCGGTGCATATGCAAGACCAATCGGATGCGAAGGCGAGCAGGAGTACAAGGGACGCGGAATCTCTTACTGTGCAACCTGTGATGCGAACTTCTTTACTGACCTGGAAGTCTATGTAGCGGGCGGCGGGGATGCAGCGGTGGAAGAAGCGCTGTATCTTACAAAATTTGCCAGAAAAGTTACGATCATTCACAGAAGAGACGAGCTGCGTGCAGCAAAGTCTATTCAGGAGAAAGCATTTGCCAATCCGAAGATCACATTTCTGTGGGATTCGGTAGTCGAAGAAGTGGGCGGCGACGGACTGCTTCAGACGATGACCGTGAAGAATATAAAGACCGGGGAGTTTACGAAGATAGAAGCTGATCCGAAAGACGGACTGTTCGGACTGTTTGGATTCATCGGTATGATCCCGAATACCAGCGTGTTTGCAGATAAAGTAGAGACGGATGACAAGGGATACATTAAGACGGATGAGGATATGCATACCAACGTACCGGGCGTGTATGCGGCCGGAGATGTAAGAGTCAAGAGCCTGCGCCAGGTAGTGACTGCGGTAGCAGATGGTGCGATCGCGGCAGTGCAGGTGGAGAGAAGTATGTCAGATTATTAGAAGAATAAGGAAAACAATATTAGAAATATAGATTGTTATGCGTTCGGAAGAAGGAGATGATCCTATGACTGTAGAAGAGATGAAAAAGAAGAAAACAGAATTAGGTTTCAGCTGCGAGCAGATATCAGATCGTTCCGGTGTACCATTGGGAACGGTACAGAAGATATTCAGCGGAATAACCAAAAGACCAAGATATGACACAATTTGTCAGTTGGGAAAAGCATTTCCGATTGAACATATTATATTTACAGATAATCATGGACGAGACTACAAAGCGTCTGGAAACATAGGATCACCAGAAGATATGAAAGGATCTGTTTCTAATCCATATCCTGGTATGATGAAAGAAAGCGTATCGGCTTATCGCATCTATGGAGATGGCACAGATCATGAAGGTGATATCTGGAAAAGTTTTCGTGGTAAAAAGCAAGGCGAATACACACTAAAAAGAGTATGAAGCGATTCCGGACGAATATAGAGTAGAATTGATTGACGGAGTCATCTACGATTTGAACATGCCAACCACGATCCATCAGCAGCTTGCATTTGAGATCAGTATCAAATTAAGAGAGTACATTAGGCAGAACAAAGGATTATGTATGGTACTGCCGTCACCGGTCAGCGTACAGCTGGATGAAGATGACAGGACGATGATACAGCCGGATGTCGTGATATGCTGTGATAGAGAGAAGATACTTCAAAGCCATGTCTACGGAGCACCAGATATGGTAATCGAGATATTATCACCATCTACAAGAAAAAAAAGATATGGGATTAAAACTGAAAAAATATATCACTGCAAGAGTCAGAGAATACTGGATGGTTGACCCGGATAAGAAAAAAAAGTTGTAGTATATGACTTGGAACATAATGAGTTACCGGCCATTTATGGCTTTGAAGACCAGGTACCGGTGAATATATTTGCTGGAAAATGTCAGATTGACTTTTCGGAAATATGCAGCTATATAGAATTTTTATTTGAAAAAGAATAGAAAAACGGAGGAAGATAACATGTTAAACATCGTACTACACGAACCAGAGATCCCGGCAAACACCGGCAACATCGGAAGAACCTGCGTAGCCACCAACACCAGATTACATTTGATCGAGCCGCTCGGCTTCCGCTTAAATGAGAAGAACTTAAAGCGTGCCGGCATGGACTACTGGGAGCATCTGGATGTCAGAACCTATATTGATTACAATGATTTCCTGGAAAAGAACCCGGGAGCCAAGATCTATATGGCAACGACAAAAGCACCAAAGGTATATACAGAAGTGAACTATGAACCGGACTGCTACATCATGTTCGGAAAAGAAAGTGCCGGAATCCCGGAAGAGATTCTGGTAGAGCATAAAGAAGACTGCGTGCGTATCCCGATGGTAGGCAGACATCCGTTCGCTGAACCTCGGCAACTCGGTTGCAATTGTGCTTTATGAAGCACTCAGACAGAACGGATTTGCAGGAATGAATCTGGAGGGGCATCTTCACGAATTACATTGGTAAGAAAAAGGAATCCGATGTGTATAAATTCCATATTATTTAGACAAAATAAGGATATTGTCCGTTTTCGTTGAGAAAATGAGATGATATCCTTATTTTCATACCAGGTATATGAAAAAAAACGCAGGAGGCGCTGGCAGGCGTTTCTACTTATTAATAAGTGCACAAATATAAAACGACAAAATGATAAAAATGTATCAAAGTGACATACAATTTACAACAAATGTAATAAATGTATGGTAAAATTGCAGAAATAAGATTATAATTTAAACTAGATTTTGTATTTTTTGAAGGAGAGGTGGTAGATGAATGGTAGAAGAAACCATTAAGACCATCAAGGAAACGGAGAATGAAGCGGATGAGATCATAAGAAAAGCAGATGCAACGTGTACCGAGATCCTTGAAAAAAGCTGCTAAAGAAGCAAAAGAGATAAAAGAACAGGCTGTAGCAAATGCAAAGAAACAGGCAGAAGCAGATCTTTTGCAGGCGAAAGAAGAAGGAGAAGTCTTAAAGAAACAGGCTTCCGAGAAGACGGAACAGGAGACAGAAGCATTAAAAGCACTGGCTCAGGGAAAAGAAGAGGAGGCGGTATCCGCAGTCATCAACGCATTGCTCTGATGATATGGGAATAGTAAGAACGTGAAAAAATAAAAAAAAGGAGGGATGCAGTTATGGCAGTATTGCAGATGCAGCGAATCAGTATCTGCGCATTAAAGCATGACCGGAAAGCGATTCTGGAAAAACTGCAGTCCATGGGCATGATAGAGATGCATCAGGTCGCACAGGACGAAGCCGGATTCGAGAAGATGGATACGCAGAGTGCGAAATCAAGCTTCGAGAAACGGGTGCAGATCACGGAAAACGCACTGGATGTATTGAATCAGTATACACCGGAGAAAAAAATCCATGTTCGCCAGTCTGGAAGGAAATGAGCTGATCGATAAAAAGACGATGGAAGCTGCCGCAGCGAAGCAGGAAGAGTTATGGGAGTGGCGGGACTTCTGATCGCTGATCATAAGAAAATTGCGGAAGCACAGGCTGAGATCGTGAAGCGGAATACCCAGATAGAAGCACTTACACCATGGATGAGTCTGGAAGTTGCGATGAATTATCCGGGCACGAAAAAGACGGCAATGCTTCTTGGAACCATGGCGGCGGAGACGACACTGGAAATGATCTACGGAAAGCTTGCCGAAGATCATCCGGAGATCGAAGCTGTAGATATATCGGTTATAAGTCAGGATAAAGATGCCGTGTACTTAAGCGTGTTCTGTATGAAGGAGCAGGCAGCAGATGTGGAGAATACACTCCGCACTGCAGGATTCTCAAGACCGGTTGTATCGACAGAGCAGATTCCGGCAAAGCAGAAAGAAGAACTGGAAGAACAGATCAGACAGATCGAACAGACAATTGCAGATATCCGGGGAGAGATCATATCTTACGCAGAAGACCGGGAGGAACTGAAGATCATCGGTGACTATTACCGGATGCGTGCAGAAAAGTACGAAGTACTGGGAACACTTCCGCAGTCCAGACGTACATTTATTATCAGTGGTTACGCAGCAAAAGAAGCGGTACCGGCGATCCGGAAAGGAATCGGGGAAGCATATGACTGTGTGATCGATGTAGAAGAGTTAAAAGAAGACGAAGAACCACCGGTGATCCTTAAAAATAACGGATTTTCGGAAAGTGTGGAAGGAGTCCTGGAGTCTTACGGACTTCCGCATAAAGGAGAGATCGATCCGACCGCGATCATGTCATTCTTCTATGTATTTTTCTTTGGAATGATGTTATCAGATGCAGCGTATGGTGCGATCATCGCAATCGTGTGTCTGATCGTCCTTAAGAAATTCCCGCGTATGAGTGCAGGTATGAGAAAATTCTATGAAAATGTTCATGTATTGTGGAATTTCTACTATGGTATGGGGAATTTTGTTCGGTGGATATTTTGGAGATGTCGTAGACGTCGTATCGAGCACATTCTTTGGAAAAGAACTGACGATCAAGCCGCTGTGGTTTGCACCGTTAAATGATCCGATGCGACTTCTGATCTATTCGATGGCATTCGGACTGGTCCATCTGTTCGTGGGTCTTGGAATCAAAGGGATATATGTTGTTAAAAGACGGAAAGGTACTGGATTTCTTCTGCGATATCGTATTGTGGTACATTTTCCTGATCGGACTGATCCTGATGTTACTTCCGTCAGAGATATTTGCTTCAATCGCACAGACCAAGATCGTGTTCCCGGCAGCGCTTGTTACATTGTCAAAAGCACTGGCAATCATCGGGGCACTCGGACTGTTATTGATGTCCGGAAGATCCAGCAAGAATCCGGCTCTTCGGATTGCACTTGGAGCATACGATCTCTACAACATTACCGGATGGTTAAGTGATGTATTATCATACTCCAGACTGCTGGCACTTGGCCTTGCAACCGGAGTTATCGCTTCCGTAGTCAACCAGATGGGAAGTATGCTTGGTAAGAGTGTATTTGGGGTCATCTTATTTATCGTAGTATTTATCGTCGGACATGCAATGAACCTGGCAATCAACCTGCTTGGTGCATATGTCCACACCAACCGACTTCAATTTGTGGAGTTCTTTGGAAAATTCTACGAAGGCGGTGGAAAACCTTTCGAACCGTTTCATGCGGAGACAAAATATGTAGATATTAAGGAGGAAAAATAGATATGAGTATTTGGAATGATATGGGAATGGTATATGCATTCTTGGTGCGGCAGTGGCAGTATTCCTGGCAGGTGCAGGATCTGCGATCGGAGTAGGTATTGCAGGACAGGCAGCGTCCGGAGTTGTAACAGAAGACCCAAGCAAATTCGCAAAAGTACTGATCATGCAGCTGCTTCCTGGTACACAGGGAATCTACGGATTGCTGGTAGGATTCATTGCACTTTCAAAGATCGGACTTCTTGGCGGTTCACCAGCAGATCTGGATCCTAAGACAGGACTTCTGATCCTTGCAGCTTGTCTTCCAATCGGAATTGTTGGTCTGATTTCAGGAAAAGCACAGGGACAGACAGCAGTTTCAGCTATCGGTATCATCGTAAAGAAGCCTGATCAGTTCGGTAAGGCAATGCTTTTTCCCTGCAATGGTTGAGACATATGCCATCCTTGCACTTCTGATTTCTATCCTTTCCGTAACAGCAATTCAGGTATAGAAGAGAGTGTGAAGGACAATGGCTGGATTAGATAAGATCAAAAACAGATCCTTGACGAGGCAAAAGTGACAGCGGATGCGAAAGATTGAAGATGCGAAAGCGCAGGCAGAACAGATGAAGACTCAAGGCGCAGGCAGAAAAGGAGCCGACAGGCAGAACAGATTCTGAAGAAGTCTGAAGCGGAACTGCCGCAGAAAGAGCGTGTGAAATCAGCCATCGATCTTCAGAGAAGAACGAGACTTCTGGAAGCAAAGCAGGAGATGATCGCAGAGATCATCGAGAAGGCGTATGAAAAGGTTATAAACCTTGCGCCGGATGATTATTACCAGATGCTCCTGTCGATTCTGGAAGCATATATACTTCCGCAGGAGGGAGAGATCTATTTCTCTGTAAAAGATCTGGAAAATATGCCGGTAGGATTTGGCAAAGAAATTGAAGAAATAGCTCTGGCAAAGGGAGGAAAACTTACTGTAGCCGGAGCAGGGCAGAGATAATATTGACAATGGATTCATTCTTGCGTACGGTGGAATTGAAGAGAACTGTACGATCAGGGCAATGTTCGATGCGAAGCGGGATGAACTTTGCGGACATCGTTCACCGGATGCTCTTTATATGATAATGGAGGGACAACATGAAAAAGTTCAGAACAATATGGCAACAATATACCTATGCGGTCGCAAGAATCCGTGCCCTGGAAGTATCCCTGTTCTCTGACAGTACCATCGACCAGCTGATCGCGTGCCAGAGTTATGAACAGGCATTGCAGTTCCTGAGAGGAGAAAGGCTGGGGAGATACTGAAAGCAGCGGGAAATGCAGGAAGAAATCCTGACGAGAGAAGAAGAAAAAGACATGGGAAGTAGTAAAGAACTGTCGATCGGAATGGAACATTTCGATGTGCTTTCTTATCCGAAGCTTTTTCATAATTTAAAGGCAGCGGTCAAGGAAGTATGCACCGGAGATAAGAACCGGCATATCTATTATGAAGATGTTCGGATTCCTGGAGAAGAGATGCGTAAAGATCGTAGAAGACAGAGACTTTGGAAAGCTTCCGGACAGTATGCGGATCGTAGGAGAAGAAGCATACGAGACACTTCTTCATACAGGAGACGGGCAGCTCTGTGATGTGATCATAGACCGGGCGGCACTGGGTGCCATATTTATCAGGCCGGGAAAAGAGTCACCGGATAAGATCATACAGGATTACGCAGAATCCACAGTGGCAGTGGCGGACATCAAGATCGCTGTCCGGTCACAGAAGACCGCAAAATCAACAGACTTTATGAAACGGGCAATGGCGGAATGTGATTCCTTAAGTGTCAGCCAACTATCGAAAGCAGCACTTAGCGGCATGGATGCCATCTGTGAATACTTAAGAGGAACGGCTTATGCAGAAGGTGCGGATGCACTGGCAGAGTCGCCGTCGGCATTTGAAAGATGGTGTGACAACCGGATCATTCAGACGATAAGCCCGGAGAAATATCATGCATTTACGATAGGACCGGTAATTGCCTATGTAATTGCAAGGCAGAATGAGATTAAAACGGTACGAATCATTTTATCCGGAAAGCAGAATGAACTGCCGGATGATTCAATCCGGGAAAAGGGTAAGGGAAATGTATGTATAGAATAGCAGTTTTAGGCGATTATGACAGCATCTTCGGATTCGCAGCACTGGGCCTTGATACATTTGCCGTCCAGACCCGTGAGGAAGGCGCAGAGAAATTTTGAATCAACAGGAATGCCTCTTTCGGTAGAACTTGGACCCGGACTTATAAGCAGTATCTATGATGGTATCCAGAGACCTCTGGATGACATTATGAAGATCTGTGGAAATAACCTCGCGAGAGGTGTTGAGGTTCCATCATTAAAGAGAGACATCAAGTGGACATTTGTCCCTGTTGCCAAGGTTGGCGATAAGGTTACAGCCGGAGACGTAATAGGTACGGTTCAGGAGACTGTGGTTGTTACCCAGAAGATCATGGTTCCTTACGGTGTAGAAGGAACTGTCAAGGAGATCAAGGCAGGAGACTTCACCGTTGACGAGGTTGTATGTATAGTTGCCACAGACAAGGGTGACAGAGAGCTTACCCTTATGCAGAAATGGCCGGTTCGTAGAGGGCGTCCATATGTAGAGAAGATCCCACCTGTAATGCCTCTTATTACAGGACAGAGAGTAGTTGATACCTTCTTCCCTATTGCAAAGGGTGGTGTTGCCGCAGTTCCGGGACCTTTCGGAAGCGGTAAGACAGTTATCCAGCACCAGCTTGCCAAGTGGGCAGAGGCAGACATAGTTGTATATATCGGATGTGGAGAGCGTGGAAACGAGATGACAGACGTTCTGAACGAGTTCCCGGAGCTTAAGGATCCTAAGACAGGACATTCCCTCATGCAGAGAACAGTTCTTATTGCGAATACATCAGATATGCCGGTTGCTGCCAGAGAGGCTTCTATATACACAGGTATAACAATAGCAGAGTACTTCAGAGATATGGGATATTCAGTAGCCCTTATGGCTGACTCCACATCAAGATGGGCAGAGGCATTAAGAGAGATGTCAGGACGTCTTCAGGAAATGCCGGGTGAGGAAGGTTATCCTGCATATCTTGGTTCAAGGCTTGCACAGTTCTACGAGCGTGCAGGTATGGTAAAGGCCCTTGGATCAGAGGGAAGGACCGGTGCACTTTCAGTTATCGGTGCCGTATCACCTCCAGGTGGTGATATTTCAGAGCCGGTATCCCAGGCAACACTTCGTATCGTAAAGGTATTCTGGGGACTTGATTCAGCTCTTGCATACAAGAGACATTTCCCAGCTATTAACTGGCTTACATCATACTCATTGTATGTTGACAATATGGGCAAATGGTTTGAGGAAAATGTAGATGAGAAGTTCATGACAGACCGTCAGAAGATGATGACACTGCTTCAGGAAGAGGCAGAGCTTGACGAGATCGTAAAGATGGTTGGTATGGATGCCCTCTCAGCAGGTGACCGTCTCAAGATGGAAGCTGCAAGATCTATCCGTGAGGACTTCCTTCATCAGAACTCCTTCCATGAGGTAGATACCTATACTCCGCTTCATAAGCAGTTCCTTATGATGGAGCTTGTTATCGCCTTCTATGAGCAGTCAGCAGAGGCTCTCAGGCAGGGTGCTACAATAAAGCACATTCTTAGCATGGATGTCCGTGAGAAGATCGGACGTTTCAAATATGTGCTTCCGGAGAATGTAGATACCGAATTTGAAAATATCCAGAAATCACTGGCACAGGAACTTGAGAGTATCAAGGGAAAGGAGGACTAAGAAATGCCAAAGGAATATAAAACAATACAGGAAGTTGCAGGTCCTCTTATGCTTGTTCACGGTGTAGAGAATGTAACTTATGATGAGCTTGGTGAGATCGAGCTTGCAAGTGGAGAGGTAAGAAGATGTAAGGTTCTTGAGATCAACGGCGAGGACGCCCTGGTACAGTTGTTCGAGAACTCAACAGGTATCAACCTTTCAAACAGTAAGGTAAGATTTTTAGGCAGAAGCATGGAGCTTGGTGTATCGGAAGATATGCTTGGCCGAGTATTCGACGGCCTCGGACGTCCTATAGATAACGGACCGGAGATACTTCCGGATGAGAGAAGGGATATCAACGGACTTCCTATGAATCCGGCAGCAAGAAATTACCCTTCAGAGTTCATTCAGACAGGTATATCTGCCATTGATGGACTTAACACACTGGTAAGAGGACAGAAGCTTCCTATTTTCTCAGCTTCAGGTCTTCCACACAGTAATCTGGCAGCCCAGATAGCAAGACAGGCAAAGGTTCGCGGAACAGACGAGCAGTTCGCCGTAGTATTTGCCGCTATGGGTATAACTTTCGAAGAGGCTAACTTCTTCACAGAGAGCTTCAAGGAGACAGGTGCCATAGACAGAACAGTCCTGTTCATCAACCTTGCAAATGATCCCGCTGTTGAGCGTATCGCTACCCCACGTATGGCGCTTACCGCAGCAGAATATCTTGCCTTTGAGAAGGATATGCACGTACTGGTCATCCTTACAGATATAACAAACTACGCAGATGCACTCCGAGAGGTATCTGCCGCAAGAAAGGAAGTTCCGGGACGTCGTGGATATCCTGGATATATGTACACTGACCTTGCAACATTATACGAAAGAGCAGGAAGACAGAAGGGCAAGAACGGATCTATCACTATGATACCTATTCTTACAATGCCTGAGGATGATAAGACACATCCAATCCCTGACCTTACAGGATACATTACAGAGGGACAGATAATCCTTTCAAGAGAGTTATACAGAAAGGGTGTTACACCACCTATAGATGTTCTTCCGTCACTGTCACGTCTTAAGGACAAGGGTACAGGTGAGGGAAAGACAAGAGGAGATCATGCAAGTACAATGAACATCGGATGGAAGCTGTTGTCTATGCTGCCAAGATCAGAGTTGAAACGAATTGATGATAAGTTCTTGGACGAGTATTATGGTAAGCAGTAAGCCATGCGCAGATTGATCAATATGGAATGCAGGTTAACCTGCGATTCCATATCTGGCAAGATTCGTCAGCCCTCAGCGAGAAGAAGCGAAGCGGATTCTAGCGGTGGCGTCCAATATAAAAGTATAGAAAGGAGTGATACTATGGCGTCAACCCAGGTAACCCCTACCCGTATGGAACTGACCAGAACTAAGAAGAAACTGGTCACAGCCATAAAAGGTCACAAACTTCTGAAAGATAAACGAGACGAATTGATGCGTCAGTTTCTGGAGCTGGTAAAAGTGAACATGGAACTTCGGGAAAAGGTAGAAGCGGGGATTCGTTCAGCTAATAAGAACTTTTGTCATAGCCAAAGCCGGCATGGATGAAGCAACCCTGAACACGGCATTGATGGCACCGAAGCAGGAAGTAGATCTGGAAGTCGGACAGAAGAATGTCATGAGTGTAGACATTCCTGTATTCGAGACGAAGACCAGAACGGCAGATGCGAATGATATCTATTCGTATGGATTCGCATTTACATCGAGTGATCTGGACGGAGCGGTAAAATCTCTGGCAGATATCCTGCCGGATATGCTGAAAGCTTGCAGAGACAGAAAAAGCCTGCCAGCTTATGGCAGCTGAAATCGATTGAGAAGACCAGAAGACGTGTCAACGCCCTGGAACATGTGATCATTCCGGAGGCACAGAAGAATATCAAGTATATTACCATGAAACTGGACGAAAATGAACGAAGCACCCAGATCCGTCTGATGAAGGTGAAAGATATGATGCTGGAGGAGGCACATCATTACAAAGAAAAGGAGTAGGAATACTGAGAAATTCTCAGATAAAAATCCGCAGATATAAGTTGAAAAGCTTAAATCTGCGGATTTTTTATGTCAGAATAAGCTGGAAAATAGTTAGAAACCCATTCTTATTGTACGCAAATTCATTGACAAACCACTACTGTGTGATACAATATAGTTAAGAACTACTATAGTATACAAGGTAGGTGGAAATATGTATGATAAATCACAATTAATGAAGGGAACTTTAGAAGGATGTATCTTGCAGATTTTATCCGAGACGGTTACATACGGATATGAGATTGTAACGACATTGACAGAGTTCGGATTTGAAGATGTGAAAGAGGGAAGTATTTATCCATTACTTGTACGGTTGGAAAAGAAGGGAATGATTTCTTCAGAATTACGTCCTTCGCCGCTTGGACCGAAACGAAAGTATTATTCATTAACGTCTGAAGGAGAGGCATATTTGCAGGAGTTTATTAAATGCTGGACGGAAGTACAATCATCAGTAAATAGAATTTTGAAAAAGGAGGAGTAGATTATGTTGACGAAGAAAAATAAAAGAAAGGTCAGGAAGATGAAAAAATACATCAAGACATTCCCACTTACAGAAAAAGAAATTGACCAAATGATTGAAGATATCACTGGAATGGCGGAAGAAGCACAGGAGCGTAATGAAAATTTTGAAACAGTACTGGGAAAGTCGGTTCATGAATTTTGTGATGATCTGATTTATTCTGTAGGAGGAATCAGAGCACCGGGAGGACGGAAATTAATTAGAGGAACTTCGATATATTTTCAATTGTTGGGACTTTGGGGAATTGTAGGTTGTTTGATTAATGTTTGTTTTTTGGCTGGAGAACGTGTACACACATTATGGATGCTTGCAATTGCAATAGGCATCTGGTATCTGGGACATTATGGGGAAGCAAACTGTAATAATACAGAAAAAACAAAACAGTTAACAGCAGGAATTGTTATCTATATGGGTGTTAATTTGTTAATGTATTGCAATGAAATTATTATTGCAATAGATAATGGAAAAAGCTTTTTTGAAAACGTCAGATTTCCCAATTTTAATTATTGGAATTATTGTTAATTTTGGTCCAGCAATTCTGTATCTGGTTGGGGCAAGAAGGAACAGACCGGCAGAAGAACAGATAAAAGTTGAGAATAGATGACAAAAGATGGGAAAACATTTTCCTTTAAAGGAATAGTATATGAAAGTATTACTGAAAATATTAAAAAAGAATGTGCGTAATAGTATTGTATGTTTTATGAGTACTATTTTAACTGCAATTATATTATTCGTGTTTCTTGGAGTTAAAGAATTGGTTCTTGGAACGATGAGTATGGAAGAAAGAGTTCGGTCGCAACAAGGAGTTGCGATTCAAACGTACATGTATATATTGCTGTTTATTGGCCTGATTTTGATCAGCTATACAGTAAGCAATTATAGCCGGATAAGAATCAAAGATTATGGAATGTTTATGGTATTCGGAGAAGAAAAGAGAGATATTATCCGGATGATAATTCTGGAATATGGGATTATATGTGGTATTTCGTGGCTGATTGGGTGTGTACTGGGAACGCCTTTTGTAATTCTTCTTCAGTCTATATTCAGAAAAAGAAGGGATTCAAACAGTTCAAGATCCATGCTGGCTTCTAAAGAATATTGGAAGTACATGTTTTTATATGTGTGTTATTTTGTGCATTGCAGTAATCATGAATATAATAAAAATTCAAAACAATTCACTGGCTTCGCTTTTGAATACGGAACAGAAAAGGGGACGGTTCCGTCTGTTAAAGCAAGCGTGATAGGTGTGATTGCAGGGCTGATCTGTTTTGTGTTTGCAATTATTCTTTTTTCGAAGGTTCCTATGACATATCCACATATGAAATATGGAGTTCTTTTTTTCGCTGATCGGATTATATCTTTGGTTTACTTATTTGGGAAATGTTATATTGCGATGGGTGAAAAAAAAGAAAGAAAAATGGTATGACAGATATATTCTTACGCTAAAAACGTTGTATCACAGATTTTCAGAAAATAAAAATATAATTTTAATTGTTTTTATTATTAATGTATTTGTATGGGTGATTGTAAATATCAATATTATAGAATACGGTAATCTTTCTTCCGAGTATTTATGGAAATATCCATATAATTATGTATGTATGACAGAAGAAAAAAAATATACAGACGAAATTCATAAGGTTATAAAAAAACCAGATGAAAAAATAGATGAATATGCGTATATTCCGCTCATAAGCAATGATGGAGGGGAATATGTAGGTATTTCGGAGGATTCCTATAACAAACTTACAAAGAATAAGAAAGAGCATATCAAACAGGGAGAGGTAAAGGCAGTTCTGGAAAAATCAAAACAAGACGATGAAAACATGTTTCAGGATAAACATGTTTATTTAAAAACAGCAACAGGAATGCGTAAATTTGCGATAAAAAAAGAAGTGAAAGAAGTTTTATTTGTTGCTCAACAGTCGGATATTATACGAATTCTGGTTATGAATAATAGTGATTTTGATATGCTTAGATCTTTGCAGAAAAAGAATACGGTTATTATGACGCAGCAAACAGAAAAAAGAGACGGCGATTGATGGGCAAATTAAAAGTATGTGAAAAGAAATATGAGATAATTGGTTTTTATAAAGGCTCATTGATGAAAGAAGACAGACAGGATGACCTGACAACTCTTATCTTTTACATTTGTATTGGTGCATTTTTGATTATTAGTGGAATAATGATTTTATCTATAAAAATATGGTCAGACATTTCTAATGTAAGTATGAAATATGGATTCTTGAAAAAATAGGCATGGAGACCAAAGAAATAAAGAAAAATGTGAAAAAGGAACTTTCGCTTTCTTTATGGATCGCATTTATACTTTCGATTGTAATAAGTGGTGGTGCTTTGAGTTATATTACATGGAACGTTGATTGGCTCTTGAAAAAACAGGTATTGATAACATTTTTTGCACTGTTATTATTCCAGGCCGGGTACATTATCTTATTGAGAGAGTATGGATGGAGACTTGCTAATCAGCAAATTCAGAGTGAAAGAAGGGAAAAGATATGGAAGTGATCAGCGGAGAGAAAATTGTGAAAAATTACGGTAAGTTTAAAGTGTTAAAGGGTATTAATTTGAATGTACAGGATGGCGAATTTGTAGGAATTATGGGAAAATCAGGAAGTGGAAAGACGACACTTTTGAAAATTCTGGGACTCATTGAATCTGTAACAGATGGGGCACTTTTATACAAGAAAAATGAAATATCAAAACTGTCAGATAAAGAACTTGCGAGAATACGAAGAGAAAGAATTAGGCTTCGTATTTCAGGAATTTTATTTGATGGATAGTTTAGATGTTTTTGAAAACATTATGTTGCCTTTCTATATCAGCAAAACAGTAGATGATTCCAAAAAAAGAACGAGCGAGAGTGTTAATGGATAAATTCGGAATTAGGACTTTGGAAAAAAAAGATGCCAAACCGAACTGTCAGGAGGTGAAAGGCAGAGAGTTGCAATTTGCAGAGCATTAATAAATGATCCAGAGATTATTTTCGCAGATGAGCCTACAGGAAACCTTGATTCAAAGTCTGGAAAATCGTGATTGATGCATTGAAGGATATTAATGAACATATGGGAAAGACAATCATTATGGTTACACATGACCCACAGATGGCAAGCTATTGCAGCCGGTTAATTCTGCTGAAAGATGGTGTGATATTGGAAGATTTGGAAAAGAATAGAAATCAAGAATCATTTTATCAGGAGATTCTTGGAAAGATGAAAGAGTTGTAGAAAATTCACCAGATTCACAAAAATTTAGCATTTCTAAACTGCGCATTGAAAATAAAAAATCAGGCATGTTATTCTAGAAACACACAGATAAATTCTAGTATCTGCACTGTATCTATATTTACCAATGCGTTTACTTCAGATGTAAAAGGCTACTCTATTTCAGGAGGTATAATATGCCAAAGAATAATAAAATCAAAATATTATGTTTGCTCATAATTGGAATCGTATTTTTGTATATATATGGACCAATTGCCTTCATGAAAGATGGATTAGTAACGAGACAGGGTGTAAATTCTTTTGATGAATTATACGAGTTAGGACCAGCACGCCGGCATAAATGTGAAAATGGTACACGTATTTATATTGTATATTTTGGATGGTCTGCTCCAAAAGTTAAAAAAAGAAATAGTATATCAAAAGAATGAAGAAACACAAAAGCAAATAGTGGATGTTGATACGCAAAAAATTATTCCGGGATTATATTATGTTTCATGGGATACAAAAAGTTCTGTATACAGAATTGAAACAAGAAAAAAAATATTATTTTGTAATACCTTATTGCTAAGGTGATTAACATTATCAAAAAAAGGAAATAGTAAAAATATATTGATTAATATTTATTGATATGTTAATATGTACCAAAGCATATTTCAAAAAAATCAACGGTATATAAAAACGGACATATACCATCTATAATCTAATTTTATTTCAGAAATCTATGCTTTCATACCAATCAATTGTAAAAAAAGCAGGAGATGACTGAAAGAGTAAAGACATCCTCCTGCATACAGGAGGAAACTGAATATGGCGAAAAGAAAGAATCAAAAAAGACGGAATCAAAAAGTATCAGGTAAATAACCGGCAGTTAAAGGCAAAAAAGGATGTACAAAGGATACAATTTTTAGAATGTTGTATCATAACAAAGAGAATTTGTTATCATTGTACAATGCGGTGAATGGAAGAGAGAGTACACAGATCCGGAAAAGTTGCAGGTTGTTACATTGGAAAATGCGATTTATATGGGAATGAAAAATGATCTGGCGTTTATCATGGATATGAATTTATATTTATATGAACATCAGTCAACGTATAATCCGAATATTCCACTTAGAAATTTGTTTTATATTGCGGATGAGTATCAACGATTAGTGGTTCGGAAATCATTATATTCAACTGTGATACAAAAGATACCAACGCCAAGATTTTTAGTATTTTATAATGGAACAAAAGAAGTTGAAGATCGTAGTGAGTTCCGATTATCTTCTGCATACGAGAATGCAACAGAAAATCCAGATCTGGAGTTAAGAGTGACTATGCTGAATGTGAATGATGGCCACAGTTCAGATTTGATGGAACATTGTAGAACATTAAAGGAATATGCACAATATGTCGCCAGAGTAAGAAAATATGCGGCGAAACAGGATGTCTCTTTAGAAGAAGCAGTTACGAGAGCAGTTGACGAATGCATAGAAGAAGGAATCCTGGCAGAGTTTTTATTGAAGAATAAGACTGAGGTGATCAAAGTGAGCATCTATGAATATGACAAAGAGTTTGAAGAAAAGAAACTGCGGAAAAAGCAGAGTATGAGGCTGGAAGACAGGATGGAATCGAGATTGGAAGACAGGATGGAATCGAGATTGGAAGACAGGACGGAATCGAGATTGGAAGACAGGATGGAATCGAAATTGGAAAGCGGATACTCTTAGAAAAAAAATAATAAAGAAGAAATTGAAAAAAAAGAAAATCAACAGAACAGATAGCAGATGAATTAGAAGAAGATATAAACATAATTCAAAAAGTGGTTGAGAAATTAAAAAGACAAATATAGAATTTGTCAAAAAAAGAATTCCCTGAAGTGAATAATAAAACTTCAGGGAATTTATCATTTGCTCACTACCGGTATTATTCCGTAGTATCACGTCGGATCAATACAGGCGTAATCTGCTTATGAACCGGCTCTTTTAAAGGAGTTGGTTTTCTTTTTTTTCATTTCATTCATCTGGAGAACCAGAAGCTCCATGGCAGTCTGTGCAATTTTCTCAATTTGCTGTCCAACGGTTGTGATTGGAAGGATAGCTTCGCTTGCAATAGGAGAATCATCGAATCCGACAATCTGATAGTCTTTCGGGAGTTTCTCCGTATTTTTGAAATATCAGATTCAGGAACATACTGGCATAAGTGTCATTTGCAAGAAAGACCCCCTTTTTTTGTGAGGGATATTTTTCTTCAATTTCGTTAAATATGTTTTTAGTTGAGCTCAAAGTTTCCTGATAAGTGTTTCCAAGATTTCTTTGGATTAATTCGTGAACGACATGGTGTTCGTTACAGATATCTTCAAATCCCCGGATACGTCCATAAGTTGGAAGGGTATCAGAAAATATGGAATTGATATGTAAAATAACATCACATTTATTGCGTATCAACAAACTGGTTGCCTGAACACCACCCAGATAGTTGTCTGTAGACACGCTGCAGACATGGTCACATTCCCGCTCAATCGTGACAACCGGGAGTTTATAAGAAGCAAGTTCTTCAGACGAAATGGTATTGCTTAAGACAATAAGTCCCTCAATCTTATAAGCCATCAGTTCATGAATATATTTTTCTTCAATCTCTTTTTTATTATTTCCAATGAATACAAGAAATTTATAATTATACTTTTCGTAAGTAGAAAGTAACTGGTTTAACATCTCAGAGTAATAGTGAAGATACAGGTTGGGGATGATAATTCCAACAAATTCACTTTTTCCATTAGCCAGTACTTTGGCGAGCTTATTTTCCTGGTATCCAAGGACATCCAGTGCATGAGCGATTTTTTTCCTGATTTTCAAGAGTCAGAGAATCCGGATTATTAAAATATCTGGAAATGGTAGTTTTTGAAAAGCCTGTATAAGCGGCTATATCTGCAAAAGTTACTTTTTTCTGTTTCATGTAAATCCTCTTCCTTATAATGTATATTATCAGTATAGCAAGTGCATTGAAAAAAAAATCAAACAAAAAATAACTAGTTAAGTAACCGGTAACTTTTTTTTGAAATCTATTGACAAGTAAGATCCTGGATAGTATTATGAATATATAAAGTAACCGGTTACTTAACTGGTTACGCAATCGTGAATCTGAAAGGAGAAAGCTATGAAGAAACGAACAGTAGGGGTACTGCTGGCAGCATTCTTTGCAATGGCATTGCCGGGGTGTGGAGATAAACAGCCGCAACCAGGAGAAGTAAAGGGATATGACAAAGGCGAAGAATATCTTTCTATCTGGGTACATTCAATCGAAGACACAGAAGAAGGACAGTGCTACAGGAAATCTGTAGATGCATTTAATAAGAAATATGATGGAAAATATTTTGCAGATATTGAATTTATTCCACGAAATGACAGTGGTGGAGGCTATTCGGATAAGATCAATGCATCCGTGATGTCAGGAGATCTGCCGGATGTGCTTACTGTTGATGGCCCTAATATAGCGGCATATGCAGAGAACGGAATTATCCAGCCGCTTGCAAAATTAACAGACGAAGAAAAAAGAGCGTGTATCTGGATTCCATTATTCAGCAGGGAACGTATAATAACAAGCTCTATGCGCTTGGAGCAATGGAATCCAGCGTGGGACTTTATTATAACAAAGATATTCTCGCAGAAGCAGGTGTAGAAGTTCCAGATGCAGATCACCCATGGACATGGAGTGAATTCACAGAGGTGTTAAAGAAAGTACAGCCGGTAGTAGAGAAGAAAAAAGGTTATGCGCTGGATATGACTTTCCCGACAGGAGAAGCTACGATTTATTATTATGCACCGTTTCTGGTCAAATGGCGGTGACTTTGTAAGTAAAGATGGACTGAAGGTGAACGGTGTATTCAATTCAGAAGAGAATCTGAAAACAGTGAATTATTTTAAATCGTTTTTGGATAATGGATATATGTCTAAAGTACAGATCACAGACCTGTTCGAAAGCGGAAGAGCAGCATTTAAGTTCGACGGGGCATGGGAAGTAAATACAATCTATAATAACTATCCGGATGTAAACCTTGGAGTTGCACCATATGTAGTATCCGATAACTGGGATGGCGGAAGATATACACCAACCGGTTCCTGGGCATTTGCGGCATCATCAAAGACGAAGAAACTAAAAGGTGCGACAAAGCTGGTACAGTGGATGAGTGGTGTAGAAAGTGGAAAGCGTCTGTGGGATGAAAGTAAGAGTTTCCCATCTACATATGAAGCGTTTGAGAGCAGTCCGATTTTTTTGAAGAAGATGAGAATTATAAAGCCTTATATCATCAGCTGAGTAAATATGGACATCCAAGATCAAAAACACCTGTATATCCACAGGTTAGTGCATCGGTACAGGAAGTATTGGAAAATTCGGTACTTACCGATAATGATGCGAAGACAGAACTGGATAAATCTGTAGAAAAGGATTAACGCAAAATTAAAGCGTTATGTGATGAAATAATGAAGAAAAAAGAACAGAATCCATTATGGGAATGGCGTTTTTTGGACCGGCACTTGTGTTACTTACGATATTTTTATTCCTGCCGATGATCCTGACATTGATTTTCAGTTTTACTGATTTCTTTGCTTTAAATCCGGGACTGACGCATTTTGTCGGACTGGACAACTATATTCAGATTTTTAAAGATGATGTGTTTTCACAGGCATTTTTTAATACCGTAAAGTTTGTGATCATTATTGTTCCGCTGCAGGGAATTGGAGCGCTTGTGCTGGCACTTCTGATTAATAAAGTGACGCATTGTAAGAAGTATTTCAAAGTAGCATTCTTTGTTCCGGTGGTCATGTCACTTGCTGTTGTGTCAACACTGTGGATCCAGATCTACAGCCCGGAAGGAATTATGAATGCAATCCTTTCTTTCTTTGGAATTGATGCACAGCCATTCATCAACAGTGCCAGTCAGGCACTTCCATCCATCGCGATCATGAGTGCATGGCAGGGAATGGGATATCAGATGATCATCTTCCTGGGAGGAATCCAGGCAATCAATCCGGCACTTTATGAAGCGGCCGAGATGGACCATGCAACACCGTGGCAGAAATTCAAGGACATTACCCTGCCGGAATTGAAACCATTGTGTGTGTTCGTTTTAATTACGATTACGATCGGAGCATTCCGTATGTTGGTACAGCCAATGGTTATGACCGGAGGAGGACCATCGAATTCAACGTATACGGTTGTGTATGATATATATGAAACAGGTACTGTTAACTGGGAAATTGGACTGGCATCTACAATGGCTATTGTATTCGCATTCTTTGTAATGATACTGACCGTGATCCAGACAATCGCAACAAGAGATAAGGAGGATCAGAATGTTAACAAAAAAGCAAAAAAGAAATAATTGGATACTGACGGTCGTACTTCTGATCGTATCATTGTTGTTCCTGTTCCCGGTTATCTGGATGCTGGCAAACTCATTCAAACCAGACGCGGCAATCACTGCTGATATGAACAGTATGGCGGCATTCATTCCACCGGCATTGAACGGCAATTTCTTTGAAAATTATGTATCTGTATTAACAAATACAGGATTTGTACGATACATGTGTAATACTTTGTTCTATGCAGCAATATTGATCGTACTTGGTGTAATTGTAAATGGACTGGCAGGATATGCATTGGCTAAGATTAATTTTCCATTCAGAGAACGCTGGCTTCTGATCATTATGCTTCTGATGATCGTACCGATGGAGACGATCATTACGATACATTTCCTGATCATTGCAAAACTTGGACTTCTGAATACGGTGCTTGGATATGTACTTCCAATGATCGTGAATCCGTTTAACATTTTCCTGTTCCGTCAGGTATTCCTGGGACTTCCGGATGATGTATATGAGGCAGCACAGTTAGATCACTGTGGACCGGTAAAATACTTTTTTACTATGGTTCTTCCAATGTCAAAGAGTGTAGTGGCAACGGTTAGTGTATTTACATTCCTGAATGTATGGAATGATTATCTGTGGCCGTCACTTGTATTTACATCCAGTGATCTTCTGACAGCACAGATTGGTCTGAATGCGATTACATCAAATGATAACACAACAACAGGACAGACCCTTGCAGTTATCACAATGGTAACAATTCCGGTCATTATTATCTATTCACTCTTCTCAAAACAGATCGTAGAGGGTGTAATATCAACAGGTTCCAAGGAGGGCTAAAAGATGAGCTTTATCGAATTTAAAAATATATGTAAAAAATATGCAGGAAACGATAAGAATTCCGTGACAGACTTTAACTTAGATATAGAAGAAAAAAGAATTTATCGCATTTGTCGGACCATCCGGATGCGGTAAATCCACAACACTCGAATGATCGCAGGATTTGAAGAGATTACAAGTGGAGACCTTTTTATTGATGGAAAACGTGTGAATGAGGTTGCACCGGCGGATCGAGGAATTTCTATGGTGTTTCAGAACTATGCACTGTATCCGCATATGACAGTCGAAAAAAATATTTCTTATGGATTGAAGAACATGAAGGTTCCTGCAGATGAGATCAAGAAAAAAGAAATAGACTGGGCAATTGATATCCTGGGACTCGAAGAATATCGTTACCGTAAGCCTAAGAATTTATCAGGTGGACAAAGACAGCGAGTCGCACTTGCAAGAGCGATTGTAAAAGACCAGAAAGTCTTTCTGATGGATGAGCCACTTTCTAACCTGGATGCAAAACTGCGTGTCAGCATGAGAAATGAGATCAGTAAGTTACACAGAAATCTTGGAAGTACAACCATCTATGTCACGCATGACCAGGTAGAAGCCATGACAATGGCAGACCGCATAGTAATCATGAAAGATGGAGTGATCCAGCAGGTTGGTAAACCAATGGATCTGTATGAGCATCCGGTGAATAAATTTGTTGCGGGATTTATAGGATCTCCGCAGATGAATTTTTATGATGTGAAAGTAGACGGAAAGAAATTGATATTTGCAGATGGCAATACAGTGGAACTTCCGGAAGCAATTGCAAAACGTATTGCAGGATATTCAGAAGTTATCATGGGAATCAGAGGAGAAGATATCAAGTTCGATATAACTAATCTGGACGTTTATGGAAGTCATCAGAAAGCAGTTATTGACAATACGGAGATTATGGGAAATGAGAATAATCTGTATTTTGACTTCGGAGGAAGCGTAACGATTGCAAGAGTATCAAAATATGAAGTAAGCCAGGTGGGAGATGAGGTGGAATTTACCTTTATGCCACATAAGATGCATTTCTTTGATAAGGAAACAGAGCAGGTAATCGGAGCAGAATGATTTAGAATAGAAGAGGAAGAACGTATGCTTGAAAAAGCCAATGAATATATCAGACAGAATTACATAGATGAAAAAAGAAAAACCATTATTCCATGTGACACCGGAAACAGGATGGATGAATGACCCGAATGGTTTCTCTGTATACCAGGGAAAAGTACATTTGTTCTATCAGTTCTATCCATATAAAACAGAATGGGGACCGATGCACTGGGGGCATCAGGTGACCGAAGATCTGCTAAAATGGGAAGCATATCCGGTAGCTATGGCACCTGATCAGGATTATGATCACATAGGATGTTTCTCGGGAAGTGCAGTAGAAGCTGATGGAAAGCATGTGCTGCTTTATACAGGAGTAAGCCAGAAAGACGGAAAAGAAATCCAGAATCAGTGTATTGCCATTGGAGATGGGAAGACTTATGAAAAATGGCAGGATAATCCAGTTATAAAAGGAGATATCATGCCGGAGAAATTTGACAGAAAAGACTTCCGTGATCCGAAAATATGGAAAAAGGATGGCAGATATTATTGTGTTGTAGGCAATCGCTATGAGGAAAATTGTGGGCAAATAGTCTTATTTAGCAGTGCGGACTATAAAAACTGGCGGTATGAAAAAGTCCTTTTGAGAAATGACGGAAAGAATGGAGATATGTTAGAGTGTCCGGATTATCTGGAAGTAGACGGGTATCCTGTAATCATTTGTTCTCCGCAGAATATGCATGCTCAAAAGTACGAATTTCATAACGGTCATAATTCCATTTATATTATTGGAGATGCAGAAAAAGAAATATCGAATTTTGCATGGGAGAAAAAAGAGAAGCCTAGATTATGGACTGGACTTTTATGCACCACAGACAACAGAGCTTCCGGATGGCAGGCGGATCATGGTCGCATGGATGAAGTCGTGGGATGCACGTGTCATGACAAAAGGACAGAAATGGCAGGGAATGATGACACTCCCAAGAGAATTAAAAATCAAAGATGGGAAAATCTGGCAAAGTCCGGTGAGAGAACTGAAAGTATAAGAAAAATCCAATCATCTATACAGAACAGAAAATTAGCGGACAGATGTCTTTGGATGGTATCAATGGCCGGGTGATTGACATGACGGTAGAACTTACGAATGTAGAAGGTAGGGAGTTCAAGGTAGATGTGGCACATAATGAAGAATATACAACAACATTTACATATTATCCGGAAAAACATCAGATTGAAATTGACCGGACCTACAGTGGTGTAAATGCAGATGTTGTCTGTGTGAGAAAGATAGAAATTGCGGAAAAACATCATGCGCCGAAACTACATTTTATCATGGACAGATATTCTGTAGAATTATTTATTAATGATGGAGAGCAGACGGCAAGTGTGGTCATTCCTACGCCATTGGAAGCAAATGAAATTATATTTACTAGTGATGAAGCGGCAACCGTTAATATTGAAAAATATGAGATAACATTTAATTAGAAGAGATAGTTTCTCATTCACCGATTGATGTCCCTGTGCATATTTTAATACAGATAGAACCGCCAAGGAGCAATCAGGATTATGGAGAATAAATTACCGTTCTATATGGCTTATCCGGTTCCGCTGCTGTATAATGATGACCGGAATGCGAGAAGAGACTATGACTATATGAAAAGCATTTACCCGGATACGGCGAAGAGAGTACTTCCTTATATGGAAGAGGAATGTGACAGAATGGAATATGAAGGAAGTATGATCTATGATGAATATCCGGACCGCCTGCAGCTTCGTCTGATGTGCCGCAGGATCTATGATAAGGCGGAGAAGGAAGAAGAGAACCCGGGTGCCTGGCTTATGGATCTGATCGAGGTTATGACATATCAGGAACTTTGCAGGAGACGTGTGGAACATAGAGAGATACGTAAAAAAATATATTGATCTACAAGAGGGCATCTGGAAAAAAACATCCACTTCGCCCTCTTGTATGTTATACTGTGCGATGATAATTGAATGTTTTCAGATGAAAAAGAAATCAGAACATAACATACAGGAGGACACATCATGGCAGATAATAACATTATTTTTATCGGAATGCCGGCAGTCGGGAAAAAGTACAGTTGGTGTGGTAATTGCAAAGAGACTGGGATACAAATTTGTAGACACAGATATTCTGATCCAGGAATCAGAAGGGAAAACTTCTGAAAGATATTATTGCTGACGTTGGACCGGATGGCTTCCTGAAAGTAGAAGACCGGGTAAATGCACAGGTGAAAGCGGAACGTACCGTTATCTCGCCGGGAGGCAGCGTAGTATATTGTGAAAATGCGATGAAACATTATAAAGAAATCGGCAAAGTCGTATATTTACAGGCATCCTTTGAGACAATAAACAGCAGACTTAAAAATGCCAAAGGCCGTGGAGTGGTATTGCGTGACGGACAGACGCTCAAAGATCTGTATGATGAAAGAGTAAAGCTTTTTGAAAAGTATGCAGATATTACAGTGTGTGAAGATAATCAGAAGCTGGAAGATACGATTGAATCGGTATTAGATGCATTAGGGGAGAAAAAGTGCACAAGTATAGATAGAACAATTGGAATATGTTACAATAAAATTACATAACTGTAAAAAATATTTTACAATTGAGAAATTTGTGCTATAATAGGCGCGAACCCTTTTTTAGGGGTTATATTGTGATGCAGAAATTTATGTACGAATTTTAGAAAAATTAGATTTAGAGATATTTAGCATTAGATAATTGAAACAGATTTGCAGAAAGATAGAATAGCAGATTAAGAATAGATTTATTGTAGATAGAGATTTATATAAATATTAATGAGGTGTAATTGATGGAACAGTATATTATTAAGGGCGGTCATCCGCTTGTGGGAGAAGTGGAAATCGGTGGTGCGAAGAATGCAGCACTTGCAATTCTTGCGGCAGCAATTATGACAGATGATACGGTATTGATCGATAATTTACCGGATGTAAATGACATTAACGTACTGATTGACGCAATCGAGGGATTGGAGCACAGGTACATCGTGTTGACCGTCATACAGTGAAGATTAACGGAGCCAGCATTAAGAATGTAGATATCGAGTATGATTACATTAAGAAAATCCGTGCTTCCTATTATCTTCTTGGCGCATTACTTGGAAAGTATAAACGTGCCGAAGTTGCACTTCCGGGAGGATGTAATATCGGAAGCAGTCCAATCGACCAGCATCTCAAAGGATTCCGTGCGCTAGGTGCAGATGTAGATATCGAACATGGCAAGATTGTTGCAGAAGCAGACCGTCTTGTTGGAAAACATATTTATTTTGACGTTGTAAGTGTTGGAGCAACCATCAATGTTATGATGGCAGCAGCTATGGCAGAAGGACTTACCATTCTGGAAAATGTTGCGAAAGAGCCGCACGTTGTAGACGTTGCAAACTTCCTGAACAGCATGGGAGCCAACATCAGAGGAGCAGGTACAGACGTTATCAGGATCCGTGGTGTACAGCGTCTCCACAGCACAGAATATTCTGTGATTCCGGATCAGATTGAAGCAGGAACATTTATGTTTGCAGCAGCAGCTACCAGGGGAGATGTAACGGTACTGAATGTTATTCCGAAGCATTTGGAAGCTACGATCGCAAAACTGGTAGAAATCGGCTGTGAAGTGGAAGAATTCGACGATGCTGTACGTGTCGTATCAAAGGGAGATCTTACAAGCACACATGTGAAGACCCTTCCGTATCCTGGATTCCCTACAGATATGCAGCCGCAGATCGGCGTAACACTGGCTTTATGTAAGGGGACAAGTATCATTACAGAGAGTATTTTTGAAAACCGTTTCAAATATCTGGATGAGCTTGCAAGAATGGGAGCCAATGTAAAGGTAGAAGGCAATTCCGCAACGATCGAAGGCGTGGCAGAATTCTCCGGAGCAAGAGTGAGCGCACCGGATCTTCGTGCAGGAGCCGCACTTTGCATCGCGGGTCTTGCAGCGGATGGAATCACAATTGTAGATGACATCGTATATATCCAGAGAGGATATGAAAGATTCGAAGAGAAACTTCGCAGCATTGGTGGAATCATCGAAAGAGTAGATTCTGAAAAAAGCGATTCAGAAGTTCAAATTAAAAAGTAAGCTAGATGATACATTTTCTTATATATGTCTATTGACAGTACAGGGAAAATAGAGTAAAGTCTTAGTCGTATCAAAAACAACTTAATAAAAGCAAACTTTCTCTTATTCAGAGCAGTGGAGATACAAAGGATCTATGAAACTGCGGCAACCCCATAGTATGGAAGGTGCCAGCCTGAGCGAGTGATCGAACAATAAGAGGATTGGTTTATGAAGATATCAAACCGTCCACTTATATAAGTGGACGGTTTTTAAAACGCCATGCGTTCGGAAGAAGTTCTTAAAAGGTTCTGGAGATACAGACAATCCCAAGAGAAAGAATGCAGGAACTGTTTTTTAGAAAAGAAGGAGAGAAAAGAACGTGGAAAGAAGATTATTTACTTCCGAATCTGTAACTGAAGGCCATCCAGACAAAATCTGCGACGCCATTTCCGATGCAGTGCTTGACGCGCTAATGGAACAGGATCCAATGAGCCGTGTGGCATGTGAGACAGCAACAACAACAGGTATGGTTCTTGTTATGGGTGAGATTACAACAAATGCATATATTGATATTCAGAAAATCGTTCGTGATACGATCAAAGAGATTGGATATACAAGAGGTAAATATGGATTTGATGCAGATACATGTGGTGTGATTACAGCAATCGATGAGCAGTCTACAGATATCGCTATGGGTGTTGATAAAGCACTTGAAGCAAAAGAGCATACAATGTCAGAAGAAGAGATTGATGCAATCGGAGCCGGAGACCAGGGAATGATGTTCGGTTATGCTTCTGATGAGACACCGGAATATATGCCATACCCAATCTCTCTTGCACATAAGCTTTCAAGAAAGCTTACAGAAGTAAGAAAGAACGGAACACTTCCGTACTTAAGACCGGATGGAAAAACCCAGGTTACGGTTGAATATGATGAGAATGGTGTTCCGGCACGTCTGGATGCAGTCGTACTTTCGACACAGCATGATCCGGAAGTGACACAGGATCAGATTCATAAAGATATTAAGAAATATGTATTCGATGCAATCATTCCAGAGGGCATGGTAGATGAGAAAACAAAATTCTTTATCAATCCTACAGGACGTTTTGTGATCGGAGGACCTCACGGAGACAGCGGTCTTACAGGACGGAAGATCATTGTGGATACTTACGGTGGAATGGCACGTCACGGCGGCGGGGCTTTCTCTGGAAAAGACTGTACAAAGGTTGACCGTTCTGCTGCTTATGCAGCACGTTACGTTGCCAAGAACATTGTAGCAGCAGGTCTTGCAAAGAAATGTGAGATTCAGTTGTCTTATGCAATCGGTGTAGCACATCCGACATCTATCATGGTAGATACATTCGGAACAGGTGCAGTAGAAGATGATAAACTGGTTGAGATCGTTCGTGAGAACTTTGATCTCCGCCCGGCAGGAATCATTCAGATGCTTGATCTTAGAAGACCAATCTACAAACAGACAGCGGCTTACGGACATTTCGGACGTACAGATATTGATCTTCCATGGGAGAAACTGGACAAAGTAGAAGATCTGAAAAAATATTTATAGAAATTTTATAAAAGTTTATGGGTGCTTTGGTGTGAAGCACCCATTTTTCATGCTATAATTTTTTTTAGTGGAGGACAGATACATGAAGCTGAAAACGCGATTAGTTATAGCATTTTTTACGATTATTATTATACCGGTCCTTATGGCAGCCATGATGGTTTCAATGGTATGCCGCTATCAGATCGGAGTGGTGGAGAAGAATTATGGGATTACAGGAACGACGATTTCTGATTTTACGAATTCCATGCAGGTACTTGCACGTGTTACGGAGAAGCCGTATCATGAACTGAAGGATATGTCAGAACAGGCATCTGAGATGGAAGATGCGACAGAACTGGATCAGTTTAATAAAAAACTGGAGAATAAGAATGCATACCTGCTGGTGAGAAAAGACGGAACAATCGTATATACGGGCAGCGATGATGATCGTGTAAAAGCGGTGATCGAACAATTGCCGGGATATGGAGATACAGATACAACATCGGAGAACGGAATTTATCTTGGCGGAGATGCAGAAGCATTGGTAAAACAGGTAGATTTCAGATATGATGACGGCAATAAGGGAAGTGCGTTCATTGTGTCAGATGTATCCAATGTAATTCCGGAGGTTGGACAGTTTTTCTGCGAAATCCTGATTGGAATTGTAGTGATACTGATACTTACTTCGGCAGCTCTTATTATATGGATTTACCGTGCGGTTATGGGGCCGATCGGCAAGATGCAGACAGCGGCGCAGAATATCAAGGATGGGAATCTGGATTTTGAGTTGAAACCGGAGGCTGACGATGAACTTGGAAAACTCTGCCAGAGCCTGGAAGAGATGAGAGGACGCCTGAAGGAAAGTGCCGAAGAAAAAATTGAAATATGACAAGAAAGTAAAGAACTGATCAGTAACATTTCACATGATCTGAAGACACCTGTGACAACGATCAAAGGTTATGCCGAAGGAATTATAGATGGTGTTGCAGATACACCGGAGAAGATAGACCGGTATGTCAGAACAATCTACAATAAAGCGACAGAGATGAATACGCTGATCAATGAGCTGACATTGTATTCCAAGATCGATACGAATAAGATCCCTTACAATTTTAATATCGTGTCGGCGAATGAATATTTCAACGACTGTGCGGATGACCTGTCGGTTGAACTGGCAGCACAGAATGTAGGATTTGGTTATTTTAATTATGTAGAGAAGAATGTACGGATCATTGCAGACCCAGAGCAGGTAAAACGTGTGATTCACAATATTGTCAACAATTCGTTGAAATATATGGACAAACCAAAGGGAATGATCAATCTGCGTGTCAAAGATGTAGGAGATTTTGTACAGATTGAACTGGAAGACAACGGAAAAGGAATTGCAGCAAAAGACCTGCCGAATATCTTTGACCGATTTTATCGTACCGACGCGTCGAGAAATTCGTCCACCGGAGGAAGTGGAATCGGTTTGTCTGTAGTAAAGAAGATTGTAGAAGAACACGGCGGTAAGATCTGGGCAACAAGCAGAGAAGAGACCGGAACGACAATGTATTTTGTACTAAGAAAGTATCAGGAGGTACCAGTCAATGAGTAAGATATTAATAGTAGAAGACGAAGAAGCAATTGCAGATCTGGAACGGGATTATCTGGAACTGAGCGGGTTCACCGTAGAGGTTGCAAATGACGGAGATATAGGACTTCAGAAAGCACTGAACGAAGATTATGATCTGCTGATCCTGGATCTGATGCTGCCGGGAACAGACGGATTCGATATCTGCCGTCAGGTGCGTGATGTGAAGAATACACCGATCGTGATGGTATCTGCGAAGAAAGATGATATCGATAAGATCAGGGGACTGGGGCTCGGTGCGGATGATTATATGACAAAGCCGTTTAGTCCGAGTGAACTGGTGGCAAGAGTAAAAGCACATCTGGCAAGATATGACCGTCTGACCGGAAGTGCGGCAGAGAAGAATAAAGTGATCGAGATCAGAGGACTGAAGATCGATACGACCGCAAGACGTGTGTGGGTGAACGGGGAAGAACGTACATTTACGACAAAAGAGTTCGACCTGCTGACATTCCTTGCGAGCCATCCGAACCACGTATATTCGAAAGAAGAGTTGTTCCGTGAGATCTGGGATATGGAGTCTATTGGAGATATTGCGACGGTTACGGTGCATATCAAGAAGATTCGTGAGACGATATGGGGCGTTGGGTATCGGTTTAAGGTGGTAAAAATGTAGCAAAATATTTTGAGATGCAAAAACATCCCCGGAGGTCTGGTACACCTCCGGGGTTTTTATTCAATGGAGGATATGATATGATAATGAAATAAATAAGAAACAACATATATGATCACAAGTACATCCAATGCCAGAATCAAACGTCTGGTAAATTTTAAAAAAGAAGAGAAAACTAAGAGACGAAGAGGGCGTCTTCCTTGTAGAAGGAATCCGTATGTTCCGGGAAGTGCCGCTCGACAAGTTAAAAGAGTCTACGTATCTGAATCCTTTTACAAAAAAAGAAAAAGATACCGTAAAAGAAGTCCTGAAAGATTCGAAAGTAAGAGTGGAAGAACTGACAGATACTGTATTCGCCCATGCATCAGATACCAAGACCCCGCAGGGAATCCTGTGCGTGGTGGAACAGATGAACCATGAAATCAACGAACTGACTTCGGCAAAATGCCCGCTGATCATGGTATTAGACCATCTGCAGGATCCGGGTAATCTTGGAACGATTCTGCGTACGGCAGAAGGCAGCCGGTGTAACAGGAATTCTAATGGACAGGGAATGCGTCGATATCTACAATCCGAAAACGATCCGCTCGACCATGGGATCGGTATACCGTATGCCGTTTGTATACGTGGAAGATCTGGGTAAGGGAATCCAGGATTTAAAAAGACAAAGGTATTACGACCTATGCGGCACATCTGGAAGGAAAGCATTCCTATGATGAAGAAGGACCTGACGAATCCATGTGCATTCCTGATCGGGAATGAGGGAAATGGACTGAGACGAGAGATTGCAGATATGGCAGACTGCTATATCAAGATCCCGATGCTTGGTCAGGTAGAGTCGTTGAATGCCGCAATCGCCTCTTCTGTGCTGATGTTCGAGGCTGCAAGACAGAGAAGGAAGGCAGATTAATCTCCTGAAACCACTTTTATACAGAATATTTATCTGTATATTACATAAAATGAGATACAATCCACTCATTTTGCACAAGAAAATTGCTTTCTTTATCAGAGTATAGTAATATAGTGAACAAGAAATAATATATACGGAAAAAAGAGAGGACGGCTTATGAAAGTGATCTATTGGCTGGCGATATTTATTGTACTGTTGATCATTGAAATTGCGACGATGGGACTTACCACCATCTGGTTTGCCGGAGGCGCACTGATCGCATTCTGTGCAGGGGTTTGTCGGCTTTGGACTGGGCGTTCAGGTTGGTACATTTATCGTAGTTTCGCTCCTGCTTCTGCTTCTGACGAGACCACTTGCGGTGAAGTACTTTAATCAGGAGAGACAGAAAACGAATGCAGAAAGCCTGATCGGCCAGCAGGCATTGGTGACAGAAGACATCGATACGATAAAGGCCAAAGGGCAGGTAGAGATCCGGGGCCAGATCTGGTCGGCGAAGACGGATGAGCCGGACGGAACAATCCCGAAAGAACACAGTCGTTGTAGTAAATGGTATCCAGGGCGTGAAGCTGATCGTGAGGACCAGAGAGGAGTAAAGTATGATTTTAGGATTAATTTTATTAGTAATCATTATCTGCGTGGTGATTTCCTGTGTGAAGGTAGTCAGACAGGCGCAGGCACTTGTAATTGAAAGACTGGGTGCATACCAGGCAACTTGGGGAACCGGACTTCATTTTAAGATCCCGATCCTTGACCGTGTGGCAAGAAGAGTGGATCTGAAAGAGCAGGTAGTGGATTTCCCGCCACAGCCGGTAATCACCAAGGATAATGTTACCATGCGGATTGATACGGTTGTATTTTTCCAGATTACAGATCCGAAGCTGTTTGCCTATGGTGTGGAGAATCCGATCATGGCGATCGAGAACCTGACAGCAACAACCCTTCGTAATATCATCGGAGATCTGGAGCTGGATCAGACACTGACATCCAGAGAGACTATTAATACGAAGATGAGAGCATCTCTGGATGTGGCAACCGATCCTTGGGGAATCAAGGTAAACCGCGTGGAACTTAAGAACATTATCCCACCGGCAGCCATCCAGGATGCAATGGAGAAGCAGATGAAGGCAGAACGTGAACGCCGTGAAGCAATCTTACGTGCAGAAGGTGAGAAGAAATCTACAATCCTTGTGGCAGAAGGCCACAAAGAGTCTGCAATTCTGGATGCGGAAGCTGAGAAGCAGGCGGCTATCCTGAAAGCAGAAGCACAGAAAGAAGCCACGATCCGTGAGGCCGAAGGTAAGGCAGAAGCCATCATGAAAGTACAGCAGGCAAATGCCGATGGAATTCGTTTCCTGAAAGAAGCAGGAGCCGATGAGGCTGTTCTTACCATGAAAAGTCTGGAAGCATTTGCAAAAGCTGCTGATGGAAAAGCAACGAAGATCATCATCCCGTCAGAGATCCAGAGCATTGCAGGTCTGGTAAAATCTGTTACAGAGATTGGCGCAGATGATAAAAAAAGAAGAAAAAGTAGACAAAAGACATAAGATAAAAGTCAAAGAATAAAAGCGAGGTACAAAACAATGGATTTAAAAGGAAGAAATTTCCTGACGCTGAAAGACTTTACACCAGAAGAGATCACATATCTGCTTGATCTTTCCGCAGAATTAAAAGAAAAAAAAAAAAAGGAATTCCGGTTGATAAATACAGAGGAATGAATGTGGCATTGATCTTTGAAAAGACCAGTACCAGAACCCGCTGTTCTTTCGAAGTAGCTGCTCACGATATGGGTATGGGAACGACTTACCTTGATCCTTCAGGTTCACAGATCGGGAAGAAAGAAAGTATCGCCGATACCGCAAGAGTTCTCGGAAGAATGTATGAAGGAATCGAATACAGAGGATTTGGTCAGGATATTGTTGAAGAACTGGCAAAATATGCGGGAGTACCGGTATGGAATGGTCTGACTAATGAGTATCATCCGACACAGATGCTGGCGGATATGCTGACGATCCGTGAACATTTCGGACATCTGAAAGGTATCAAACTGGTATACATGGGTGATGCAAGATACAATATGGGCAATTCCTGATGATCGCATGTGCCAAATTAGGTATGCATTTTGTGGCATGTACGTCTAAGAACTATTTCCCGAATGAGGAACTGGTAGAGACTTGCAAAGGATATGCAAAAGAGACAGGAGCAACCATCACACTGACAGAAGATATCGAAAGCGGAACCAAAGATGCAGACGTTATCTGTACGGATGTATGGGTATCCATGGGTGAGCCGGACGAAGTATGGGAAGAACGTATCCGCGAACTGTCCCCATACAAGGTGACAAAGAAAGTAATGGAAAATGCAGGAGAACAGGCAATCTTCTTACACTGTCTGCCGGCTTTCCACGATCTGAAGACCAAGATCGGTAAACAGATACATGATAAGTTTGGTCTGGACGATATGGAAGTTACAGATGAAGTATTTGAGTCTCCACAGTCAAAAGTATTTGACGAGGCAGAGAACCGCATGCACACGATCAAGGCAGTCATGGTGGCAACACTTGGTGAAAGAGAGTAGGCAAGAGCAGACAGATTATGAAATCAGAAATATTACGTTTGTTAAAAGAAAGCGATACATATATTTCCGGACAGCAGTTGTGCGAACAGTTTCAGGTATCCAGAACGGCCATCTGGAAAGTGATCGACCAGCTTAAAAAGAAGGTTATGAGATAGAGGCGGTGCGCAACAAAGGCTACCGCCTTATCGACAGTCCGGATGTTATGTCAAAAGCAGAGATTGAAAGTCTTGTAGACACAAAATGGGCAGGAAAAAATGTCGTATATTACGATGAAATTGACTCGACCAATAACCGCGCCAAAGAAGCCGGAGATAACGAGGGCTGCTCACGGTACTTTATTCGTGGCAGATATGCAGGTGGCAGGAAAAGGCCGCAGAGGCCGTGTCTGGAAATCACCGTCCGGAAGCAGTATCTATATGACGATCCTGTTGTATCCGGATATTCCGCCGGTAAAAAGGCACCACAGCTTACGTTACTTATGGCGATCGCTGTGGCAGAAGGTATCCAGGAAGTGACCGGACTTGAGACGAAGATCAAGTGGCCGAATGATATTGTGGTGAACGGCCGGAAGATCTGCGGTATTCTGACGGAAATGAGTACGGAGATCGACTATATCAATCATGTCGTGATCGGTGCCGGAATCAATGTGAATCAGGATACATTTTCGGATGATATTAAGGCAACGGCTTCCTCACTTAAGCTGGAACTCGGAAAGAGCGTAAAGCGTTCCGAACTGATCGCAGCAGTGATGAAGAGCTTTGAAAAATGCTATGAGATCTTCATTAAGACGGAAGATCTGTCGGGCTTACAGGAACTTTATAATTCCATGCTGGTGAACCGGGATCAGGAGGTCAAGGTCCTGGAACCAGGAAATGAATATAAAGCGCACGCCATCGGCATCAATCAGACTGGAGAACTGATTGTAAGAACGCCGGATGGGAAAGAAAAAGAAATCTATGCCGGAGAGGTATCAGTTAGAGGTGTTTATGGGTATGTATGATGAAAAAGTGGTGCTTTGCGGCGCCAATTCATATGAAGAAAAATATTATCTGAATCCGGATTTTGAACAGCTCCCGGATGATGTAAAGAATGAACTGAAGATCATGTGCGTGTTGTATGTGCATGATGTAGGAGGAATCCTGACGCTGGTATTCGAAGAGAACGGGGAATTATGCTTTGAAGTAACCTCCGATGATTTTGACCCGATGTTCGATGACATCGGAAGCCAGCTTAAGATCAAGCAGCTGCAGAGAGAGAAGCAGGATCTTCTGCAGGCATTGCAGTTATATTATAAAGTATTCTTCCTGGGCGAAGAGATAAACAGCGAAGAGTAACCAGAAGGCAGCAGACAAAACAGGAGGAGAAAGATGCTTCTTGTAATCGATGTAGGAAATACGAACATTACACTCAGGTGTGTTTAACAAAGACGAATTATTTGGTACATTCCGTATGAAGACAAAGCAGCCGAGAACATCGGATGAATATGGAATTACTTTACAGGAACTCGTAGAAAGACATGGGATTGAAAGTTCCAAGATCAATGCAGTGATCCTTGCATCCGTAGTGCCGGATGTGATGCATTCACTTGGCAGTGCGATTATCAAATATTTCGGCGTAAAGCCGGTGGTTGTATCTGCAGGAATTAAGACGGGAATCCGTATCGTCACGGAGAACCCGAGACAGGTCGGCCCGGACCGTATCGTAGATGCAGTCGGTGCTTACACCTTATATGGTGGACCGGCGATCGTGGTAGACTTCGGAACGGCAACGACATTTGATGTGATCGGCCCGGACGGAACATTTGAGGCGGGCGTGATCGCACCGGGAATCCGCACTTCGGCACAGTCTCTCTGGGGAGAGGCAGATATGCTTCCGGCAATCGAGATCCGCAAAGCCGAATTCCATTCTCGCAAAAGAGACGATCACGGCAATGCAGGCAGGCCTTGTATATGGTCAGATCGGTCAGACTGAATATATAGTAAAGCGTATGAAAAAAGAGTCCGGCTACCCGGATGCAAAGGTTATTGCAACCGGCGGACTTGGCAAGATGATTGCGAATGAAACAGACATGATCGATGTGTATGATTCACAGCTTACGTTAAAAGGACTTCGGTTCATTTACGAAAAGAATAAAAAAAGTAAATAATCTACGGTGTTGATAATGTAGACTTTCAGAGAAATGTGCAGCACTATATATCAAGATGGTTCCGCCAGTGTAAGAGTGGGGCTATCTTAGCTGATATATAGTGCTGTGTGTTTCTTACAGGAAATGAAGTATAATTGTGAGAAGAATGATAAGTATCCTGGAATAATCGAAAATAGAAGATGTTTGTAAATTGTTCAGGGATAACCAGGATAGAAGATAATAGTAATTAAAATTAATTAACAGGAGTAGAAAGATGAAAATCGGGAATGTTAATCTGGCAAATCCATATATTCTCGCGCCGATGGCGGGAGTAACGGATCTGCCTTTCAGACTTTTATGTAAAGAACAGGGAGCAGGGCTTTCTGCATGGAAATGATCAGTGCAAAAGCTTTGCAATATAAGAATAAAAATACAAAAGCATTACTTGCAATTCATCCGGAAGAGTATCCGGTGTCATTGCAGCTTTTTGGATCGGATCCGAAGATTATGAGCGAGATGGCAAAGATGATAGAAGAACTGCCATTTCAGATTTTGGATATTAATATGGGATGCCCGGTTCCGAAAAAGTAGTACGGAACGGCGAAGGTTCTGCACTTATGAAGAATCCAGAAGCTGGTACATGAGATTGTATCGGCAGTATCGAAAGGCAATTAAAAAGCCGGTAACGGTGAAAATAAGAAAAGGGTTCGAAGATGATAATATCAATGCTGTGGAGATCGCAAAGATTATCGAAGATGCAGGCGGTGCGGCGGTTGCCGTGCACGGACGGACAAGGGAACAGTATTATTCCGGTAAAAGCGGACTGGGATATTATCCGCCAGGTAAAAGAAGCCGTATCCATTCCGGTGATAGGAAATGGTGATGTGATTTCAGGAGAAAAGGCACTTCAGATGAGAAGAGAAACCGGCTGTGACGGCGTGATGATCGGAAGAGGTGCACAGGGCAATCCATGGATCTTCCATGAACTTCAGGAATATGAAAGAACCGGTGTTGTTCCTCCGAGACCGACTCCGGAGAAAATCAAAGAGACAATGCTCAGACATGCAAGACTACAGATTGAATTCAAAGGGAGACTTTATCGGGATCAGGGAAATGCGTAAGCATGTTGCCTGGTACACAAAGGGAATGAAAGGTTCTGCAAAACTCAGGGATGCGATCAACCAGGTGGAATCTTATGAAGAGTTGGTGGAACTTCTGGACAAGGCGATTGTATAAACAGAGAATCTGAATAATAGATACCGTCGGAAAATGAAAAGAACAGGCGTAAAATAGGGATATACAAGAGACAAAAACATTGACATAAAACACGCATTTATGTATAATAATGAAATTGTGAAAGTATCTTTATTCTATGACAGATTAAATATTCAGATAGATGATTCAGGCATAAAAATGTCAGAGTAATATGGAACAGAAAAAGGAGCAGGAGACAGATGGAAGCAAAGAAAAAATTACTTACTTATGCTGGTTTAAAAGCACTGGAAGATGAACTTGAAAACCTCAAGGTTGTAAAACGTAGAGAGATTGCCCAGAAGATCAAAGAGGCAAGAGAACAGGGAGACTTATCCGAGAATGCCGAGTACGATGCTGCGAAAGACGAGGAGAAAGACATTGAAGCACGTATCGAAGAACTGGAAGCAATTCTTAAGAATGCAGAAGTTGTAGTAGAAGATGAAGTTGATTTCGATAAGATCAACATCGGATGTACTGTAAAAGTATTCGACATCACATTTGACGAAGAGATGGAATTCAAACTGGTCGGCTCTACAGAGGCGAACAGTCTGGAAGGAAAGATCTCTAACGAATCACCGGTTGGTCAGGCTCTGATGGGCAAACAGATCGGAGATGTCGTAACAGTAGAGACACAGGCTGGAGTAATGGAGTACAAGGTACTGGACATCAGCCGTTCATTATAAGAGACAGGCAGATACCCGTCGAAGAATAACCAGGACACAAGACTCAGGCCTCTCTTACACACGGGAGGTCTGAATTCAGATAAGGAAGGAGAATAAAAAAGTGGCTAAGCAGCAGAACAATGGAAAGGAACAGGACGTGAATCAGTTAAGAAAGGTTCGCCGTGATAAATTAGCAGAACTGCAGCAGAATGGAAAAGATCCGTTCAAGATCACAAAATTCGATCAGACACATCACTCACTGGAAGTGAAGAGTCTGTATGAAGCACATGAGGCAGAACTTTTAAAAGATCATCATACATCAGATGTAGAAGGGAATGGATGAAGAGCAGGCAAAAGAGGTTCTGAAGAAAGATTATGAAGAGAGAAGAAGCATCATGGATGCCAATCCAATCCACGTAGCAATCGCAGGACGTATGATGTTCAAGAGAGTTATGGGTAAAGCTTCTTTCTGTAACATTCAGGATCTTCAGGGGAAGCATCCAGGTATATGTGGCAAGAGATGCGATCGGAACAGAATCTTATGCAGATTTCAAACGTTCTGACATCGGTGATATTTTCGGATTAGAAGGATTTGCATTCAGAACAAGAACCGGAGAGATCTCTATCCATGCAGAGAAGATGACACTTCTTTCCAAGAGCTTACAGATTCTGCCTGAGAAGTTCCATGGACTGACAGATACAGATACCCGTTATCGTCAAAGATATGTAGATCTCATCATGAATCCAGAGTCAAAAAGAGACATTTATCAAACGTTCTCAGATCCTCAAAGAGATCCGTAATTTCTTAGACGGACGTGGATTCATGGAAGTAGAGACTCCAATGCTGGTAAGCAACGCAGGTGGTGCAGCAGCAAGACCTTTTGAAACACACTATAATGCTTTGAATGAAGATGTGAAGCTTCGTATCTCTCTGGAATTATATCTGAAGAGACTGATCGTAGGCGGACTCGAGCGGGTTTACGAGATCGGTCGTGTATACCGTAATGAAGGTGTTGATACACGTCACAATCCGGAATTTACACTGATGGAATTATATCAGGCATATACAGATTATGAAGGCATGATGGAGCTGACAGAGAGCATGTTCCGTTATCTGGCAGAAAAGGTATGCGGAAGTGCAATGATCAAAATCTCATACAACGGAACAGTCATCGATATGGCAAAACCATTCGAAAGAATTTCCATGATCGATGCCATTAAGAAATATGCAGGTGTTGACTTCTCAGAAGTTAAGACAGACGAAGAGGCAAAAAGCATTAGCAGACAAGCATCACGTAGAATACGAAGAGCGCCACAAGAAGGGTGATATCCTGAACCTGTTCTTTGATGAGTTCTGTGAAGAGAAGATGATCCAGCCTACATTCGTAACAGATCATCCGATCGAGATCTCACCACTGACAAAGAAGAATCCGGAAGATCCGAACTATGTAGAGCGTTTTGAGTTATATGTATACGGTCGTGAGATGTGTAACGCATACTCAGAGTTAAATGACCCAATCGACCAGAGAGAGCGTTTCGCAGCACAGGAAGAAGCATTTGCAGCAGGTGATGAAGAAGCCAACCACACAGATGAAGACTTCCTGAACGCACTGGAGATCGGTATGCCGCCAACAGGTGGAATCGGATACGGAATCGACAGACTGGTAATGTTACTGACAGATGCACAGGCTATTCGTGATGTATTATTATTCCCGACAATGAAGTCACTGGATGGCTGATAAAGAAGACTGCTAAGGCTGAAACTAAAGCGGTAGAAACTGCACCAGAGAAAGAAGAAGTTATTGATTTCTCTAAAGTAAAGGTTGAGCCTTTGTTTGAAGAATTTGTTGACTTTGATACATTCAGTAAGTCAGATTTCAGAGCTGTTAAGGTAAAGGAGTGTGTAGCAGTTCCTAAGTCAAAGAAGTTACTTCAGTTTACTTTAGATGATGGAACAGGCACAGACCGTACGATTTTAAGCGGTATTCACGCATTTTATGAGCCAGAAGAACTTGTTGGAAAGACACTTATCGCCATTACCAATCTTCCACCAAGAAAGATGATGGGAATTGAATCTTGCGGTATGCTGTTGTCAGCATCCATGAGGAAGAGAAAGAAAAACTTCATCTTTTGATGGTGGATAATCATATTCCAGCTTGTATCGTCAATCTCCATATATGGCTGGCGCAACAAATTTTTGTAAGTTGATATGAAGAGACATGAAGTTGAAAAGTATTTTGAATATCGTAAAATAACATAAAAAGGAACTTTCTTTTGATATTTCATTGGGACAATAAAAAAACATGCATCGTCAGCCATGCTATGGCTTTCAAACTTTTGTATATTGCTCATTTCATTACATGCAGTTTCCTTTGAAGTCGTTGGTTTTGTAGTAATCTATGTAATTAGCTATCGCAGTAATCAAAGAGCTTCTGTCATTAAAACGCTGTTTATAATACATTTCTCGTTTTAGAATTCCCCAAAACCCTTCCATTGGTCCATTGTCAATACAGTGGGCAACTCTAGACATACTCTGCTTCATATGATGTTTTTTTAATCTAGTATAAAACTGTGCGCTTGTATATTGAAAGCCTCGATCAGAATGAACTAATGGGTGTGCATCTGGCTCCTGACGAATAGCCTCATCAAACGTGTCCATAACTAATGGATTATCATTATGATCACTTATTTTAAAGGTTACAATTCTTCTGTCATATAAATCTAGAATGGCACTCAAATATACCTTGTGAACTTCATTTCCACTGTAGTATTTAAATTCAGAAACATCTGTAAGCCACTTTTCATTCGGTTTTTCGGCATGAAAATCCCTATGTAAATAGTTTTTTGCTATGTGATCAGGATTTCTGTCTCCTCTGGTACAACTTAGGTTTCCATTTAATATTTGATTTTATATCGTATTTCCTACAAATACGAAGTACTCGTTTATCATTCACATGAATTCCTTTATGTCCATCTAATTCATCACGAATCCTTCGGTATCCCATATCTGGATGCTGGTGATGAATCCTTTGGATTTCAGTGGATAGTCTTTCGTTTCGAAGTTCATTATTACTTTTCGGATATTTTACCCAACGGTAATACGCAGAACGTGTAACATTAAGATATTTACAAAGTCTATCTATGGGATAATGCTTAGCAAACGATAGTTTTTGGATGGCTTCATATTCGGCTAACCGATGGATTAAAGATAGCGACCCCTCCTTTCCAGTTCTCTGACTTTTTTTACAGATCATTCTCCATTTGTAAGTCTAGATTTCTTCTTTCCAGTTCAGCTATCTTGTCACGTAGCTCTTCTTCAGGTGTTCTGCTTGGAAGAGAAGCTATACGACGTCCACGTCTGTTCATCAAATCTTTATTTTTTTCTGTTAGGTTATATTTCAGTAAGAAATGAAATATAGAAGGAAGGATGGCAAAGATGGAAATGATGTTGCAGACACAAAATCTATGTAAATATTTTAGAAAACAGAAAGCGGTAAATAATGTTTCACTTAATATCGAAAAGGGACAGATTTACGGACTGCTTGGACCGAATGGTGCGGGAAAATCTACCACATTGAAAATGTTGACCGGTATGATGAAACCAACTGCAGGAAAGATTTACTTTGATGGAAAACTTTTGGATAGGAAAGATTTATCAAAAATAGGAGCGTTAATTGAAAATCCGCCTATTTATGAAAATCTTTCCGCCAGAGAGAATTTGAAGGTAAGACAATTATTGCTTGGTACAGATGAAAACAGAATTGATGAGGTCTTGCAGATTGTATCACTTACAAACACCGGAAAGAAGAAAGCAGGACAGTTTTCTTTGGGGATGAAGCAAAGACTAGGCATTGCAATGGCATTGCTTGGAGAACCGGAACTTTTGATATTGGATGAACCTACGAATGGATTAGATCCAATAGGCATCGAGGGATTACGAGAACTGATCCGGTCTTTTCCGGAACAGGGAATCACTGTAATTCTCTCAGTCATATTCTCTCAGAGGTACAGTTACTTGC